>Ga0206129_10000268_pt1 | contig 86316 bp, 84 predicted proteins | sample Helgoland_Spring_8_FD_148616 | JGI IMG/M metagenome (GOLD analysis project Ga0206129, IMG submission 148616) | Pelagic subsurface seawater microbial communities from Kabeltonne, Helgoland, North Sea - Helgoland_Spring_Bloom_20160502_2 | ecosystem: Environmental > Aquatic > Marine > Epipelagic ... | reverse complement strand
CGTTCTCCAGCCGCAGAAACTCTCGGAACAGGCCCTCTCGGTCGGCAGCGAAGTCGGCAAAGTCCGAACAACTCTCCGCGCCGCAGACCGACGCCGTCAATGCGATCGTCAAGACCTCCAGGAGATCATGGCGCTTGGCGTTGCCCGTGCGCGGGTCCGGAACTTCGGCAAAAACGGCAGCAAATTACGACATCGGCCTCTCCTCCTTAGGAAAAGCCGACAGTGGAAAATCCGACAGTGGAATCGATTTCAATCCCCACCGCCACACCAAATTCTCAAATGCGATTCCCCTGGCGGCCGATAGGGCGCATTTTCGCCGCCGGTTTGTCGATCATGTCGCCTGCCGCTCTCGTTGTGCTCGTTTGTGCCGCCCGGGTGTGCCGCTCAGGTGCTGGCCGGGATCGGCTGGGCTGGTGCCGACATGACCGGCCTGAAACTGCTGGCAGACCGGGTGGCGCGGCTCAGCCGTAGCGATTTTGCAACATGCGGAAGGCGCCACGCACCGCTTGGGCCTCCCCGCCTTTGGGGCGGCCGGGTTTGGGGCTGTTGTTCCAGGCCATCATATCCAGATGCGCCCAGGGCGTGGCCGGCGAAACGAAGTGTTCCAGATAGAGCGCCGCGGTGATCGCACCGCCGAAACCGCCTTCGGAGACGTTGTTCAGGTCGGCGACATCGCTTTTCAGCAACTCCTTGTAAGGCGCGTGCAGCGGCAGACGCCAGGTCGGATCGTGCGCGGCCTCGCCGGCGGCGAGCAGGTCTGCGGCCAGCGTGTCGTTGTTGCAGAAGAGCGCCGGCAGGTCCGTGCCCAGCGCCACCCGGGCCGCGCCGGTGAGAGTCGCGCAGTCCAGCAGCACGTCCGGGTTTTCCGTATCGGCTTCGGCCAGCGCGTCGCAGAGGATCAGGCGGCCTTCGGCGTCGGTGTTGCCGATCTCGACGCTCAGGCCCTTGCGGGTTCTGACCACGTCCAGGGGGCACATGGCGTTGCCGGAGACCAGGTTTTCCACCGCCGGGATCAGCACGCGCAGGCGCACGCGCAGGCCGGTCGCCATGATCATGTGCGCGAGCGCCAGCACGTTCGCAGCCCCGCCCATGTCCTTTTTCATCCGCAGCATGCCGCTGGCGGGCTTGAGATCGAGGCCGCCCGAATCGAAGCAGACGCCCTTGCCGACCAGCGTCACCTTCGGCGCACCGGCCGCGCCCCAGCGGATATCCACCAGCCGCGGCGGCCGCGCGCCGGCACGGCCGACCATGTGCACGGTCGGGTAGTTCTCTGCCAGCAGTTCGTCGCCGACCAGTTCGCTTACCTCGGCGCCGAAACGCTCTGCCATCGAGCGGGCAGCGGCGCAGAGTTCCTCCGGCCCCATATCGTTGGCGGGTGTGTTGATCAGGTCGCGGGCCAGCGTGACGCCGTCGGCAATCGCCGCCGCCACCGCCCGGTTCGCCGCCATCGGCCAGGAGAGCCGGGCCGTCGGTGCCTCGATGCTTTTATACCGCCCGAAGGTGTAGCCGCCGAGGGCGAAGCCGGCGGCGATATCGGTGGCGGCATCCGCGTCCCAAAGATCGGCGAGGCGGTAGAGGCCCTCGGGCAGCCTGGCCGCCAGCCCGCCCGCGGCCCAAAGCGGCGGCAGGTCGCCCATGCCGGCCAGCACGGCCTCGACCTTGCCGTCCTCGCCCGGAATCGGGCAAAGGCTGCCGGCTTTGGCCTTGAAGCCGGTGGCGGCAGCCCATTGCTGCTCGCCGGCCGGGCGGCTGGCAATCCAGGCCTCCCACTCGCTGTCCTTCAACAGGTGCAGCGGGATTGCGCCGGCTGCGTCATCCACCAACAGGCTGGTCATCGGGTCTTATCCTTCCTGAGCGTTCGGATCGGCCGCGAGGGCCGAGACTTCGCGCACCGCCGCATCCAGCATTTCGAGTTGGTCCGGCTCGGACAGGCGGTGGTCGCCGTCTTTGACATAGGTGATGCGCACGTTGGTGCTGGCCAGCTTGTCCATGAGCGTCAGCGATTCCCGCCAGGGCACCGCATCGTCCAGCAGGCCGTGCAGGATTCGCACCGGGCCGGTGAAGCCATGGCCGGCGGTCAGCACCAGGTTCTGCTTTCCATCGTCGATTAACCGTTTCGAGATTATATAAGGGTCGTCGGAATATTCGGTCGGACGGGTGGTGTAGCCTTGGGATTCCAGCTCGCGTTTTTGCGCGGACGACAGTTCTGCCTCCATGCGCAACACGAAATCGGGGGCCGGCGCGATGCCGACCAGCCCGCGGATGCGGGCGTCGAGGCGGTTGGCGGTCAGCAACATGATCCAGCCGCCCATCGACGAGCCCACCAGCACCTGCGGCCCGGTCGTCACCGCCTCGATCACCGCCGCGGCATCGCCCGCCCAGTCGGAAATGCCGGCTTCGGCGAAAACGCCGCCGGATTGGCCGTGGCCGCGATAGTCCAGTCTGGTGTATTGCTGGCCGCGAGCCCGACACATTGCTTCCAGGTGCAGCGCCTTGCCGCCCTCCATGTCCGACATGAACCCGCCCAAAAACACCACGCCCGGCAGCCGGGCGCCGGCGCCGCGTGCGGGCCAGTGGTGGTATGCGATGGCGATGCCGTCGCGGTCGAGAAATGCGGGCGGGCCTGCCATGCCGGTCTCCGGAGGATGGAGGGATGCTGATGTCCGTTAGCAATGCCCCGACCGGCGCCGCTGCGCAAGCCCTGCCGCCGGGCACCACCATCCTGCAGGTCCTGCCCGCCCTCGGCCATGGCGGCGTCGAGCGCGGCACGCTGGAGGTTGCGGGTGCCATTGCCGAGGCCGGCGGCCGGGCATTGGTGGCAAGCGAGCCAGGCCCGAATGTGGAGCGCCTGACCCGCCTCGGCGGCGAGCACATCGCCATGAGCCTCGCCAGCAAGAACCCGCTCACCATCCGCGCCAACGCGGCGAAGCTGGCGGAGTTGATCGAGCGCGAGAACGTTTCGCTGGTTCACGCCCGCAGCCGCGCCCCGGCCTGGGCTGCGCATATGGCGGCGGAGCGCACGAAAACGCCGTTCGTCACCACCTTTCATGCCGCCTATAGCGAGAGCGGGCCGCTGAAAAAGCGCTATAACAGCGTCATGGCCAGCGGCGACCGGGTGATCGCGATTTCGCATTTCATCGCCAGGCTGATCCGCCAGCGCTACGACACGCCGCCGGGGCGCCTGCGGGTGATCCATCGCGGCGTCGATCTCAACGCCTTCGATCCGGCGGCCATCGGCGCCGGCCGGCTCACGGCTGTGCGCAAGCAATGGGGCGTTGGCGCCAATGCCCGCATCGTGCTGATGCCGGCCCGGCTGACCCGGCTGAAAGGCCATGGCGTGCTGATTTCCGCGATCGCCAACCTGCTGCGCGCGCGCCATCTGCCGGACCTGGTCTGCGTCCTGGTCGGCGCGGACGCAGGGCGCGACGCCTATCGCGAGGAGTTGCAAAAGCACGTGCGCACCGTCGGGCTCGATCCGCAACGCATCGTCTTTGCCCCCCATTGCGAGGACATTGCGGCGGCCATGTACCTCGCCGACGTCGTCGTCTCCGCCTCGACCGAGCCGGAAGGCTTCGGCCGCACGCTGGCGGAGGCGGCGGCCATGGGCAAACCGGTGATCGCCACCGCGCACGGGCCGGCCGGTGAAATTGTGGTGGATGGCGAAACCGGCTGGCTGGTGCCGCCCGGCAAGGCGGGCCCGATGGCGGAGGCGCTGGCCACGGTGTTCGGCCTCTCGCCGAGACAGCGTCAGGCGTTGGCGTTCAAGGCCATGCACCGCGCCCGGCGCATGTTCTCGAAACAGGTCATGTGCGAGCGTACGCTTGAGGTTTACCGTGAATTGCTGTCCAAAACGCCCTGACTTCGGTTCACACACCGGCGGGAGCGGTTTGTTGCAGCGGATTCTGGTCATCAAGCTTTCGGCGCTGGGCGACTTTGTCCTCAGCATCGGGCCGATGCAGGCGATCCGCCGCGCCCATCCGCAAGCGGACCTGACCCTGCTGACCACCAGGGGCCTGGTGCCGCTGGCGGAGGCCACGGGCCTGTTCCGGCGGATCTGGCAGGACGACCGCCCGAAGCTCTGGCGGCCGGACCGCGTGCTGGCGCTGCGGCGTCGCCTGCGGGGCGGCAGGTTCGACCGCGTTTACGACCTGCAAACCTCCAACCGCTCCAACGGGTATTTCCGCCTGTTCTGGCCGGGGCCGTGGCCGGAATGGTCCGGCACCGCGCCTGGCTGCTCCCACCCCGACACCGACCCTGCGCGCAACCGGCTGCATTCAGTCGAGGCGCAGCGCGGCCAGCTGGCCGCCGCCGGCATTGCCGAGGTGCCGCTTTCCGACCTCTCCTGCTGGCAAAGTGATGTTTCCCGCCTGAACCTGCCGGCGGCCTACGCCGTGCTGCTGCCCGGCGGCGCCCCGCACCGCCCGGACAAACGCTGGCCGGCGGAGCATTTCGCCAACTTGGCACAACGGCTGGCAGGGCAGGGGCTCACGCCCGTCATCGTCGGCGGCTCGCCGGAGGCAGAGCCCGCCCGTCTCATCGCGCAAGCCTGCCCGGAGGCGCTGAGCATAGTCGGCCAGACCAGCCTGCTGGACCTTGCCTCGGTCATGCGGGGCGCCCGGTTGGTGGTCGGCAACGACACGGGCCCGATGCACATTGCCAGCCTCTGCGGCCCGCCCTGCATCGTCATGTTCGGGCCGGATTCCCGCCCGCACCGCTCCCGCCCCCGCGCCCATCCCGGCCGGCCCGAGCCGGTGATCCTGGAAGCGCCCACCCTTGCCGATCTGCCGGTGGAAACCGTCTGGCAGGCGGCAAGCGACATCCTGCGCGAACCGGCCCCCTTGCCCCGCTAGGCGGTCGGCAGCAAGTTAGTCGCGCTTCCGCCCGGTTCGGCGGCGGCACAAACACCACTGGAGTCAACCAATGCCGGATACACAAATCGCACAGGTCCCCATTACGTTGCCCGACGGCGCGACGCGCACCTATGCGACCGGCACCACCGTGACCGAGGTGGCCGAAAGCATCTCCAAGTCGCTCGCCAAGCGCGCTATCGCCGCCAGGATCGATGGCCAGGTCCGCGACCTCTCCACCCCGCTGAAGGCGGATGCCGCCGTCGCCATCCTGACCCGCGACGATGAGGAGGCGCTGGACCTGATCCGCCACGACGCCGCCCATGTGATGGCGGAGGCGGTGCAGGAACTGTTCCCCGGGACCCAGGTCACCATCGGCCCGGCCATCGAGCACGGCTTCTATTATGACTTCGCGCGGGACGAGCACTTCACGCCCGACGATCTGGAAAAGATCGAGGCGAAGATGCGTGAAATCGTTAAGCGCGACGAACCGTTTGTGCGGGAAGAATGGGATCGCGGCGAGGCGATCAAGCACTTCGAGGGCATGGGCGAGGCGTTCAAGGCCGAACTGATCCGCGACCTGCCGGAAAGCGAGACCATTTCGATCTATCGCCAGGGCGAATGGCACGACCTTTGCCGCGGCCCGCACCTGCCCTCCACCGGCCATGTCGGCACTGCCTTCAAGCTGCAACGCCTGGCCGGCGCCTATTGGCGCGGCGACTCCAACCGGGAGCAGTTGCAGCGCATCTACGGCACGGCGTGGCGCAACGACAAGGAGCTGAAGGCGCACCTGACCCAGTTGGAGGAGGCGGCCAAGCGCGACCATCGCCGCCTCGGCCGGGAAATGGACCTGTTCCACCTTCAGGAGGAAGCCGTTGGCAGCGTGTTCTGGCACCCGAAGGGTTGGACCGTCTACCGTCTTTGCGAGGAATACATGCGCAACCGCCTGGAAGACGGCGGCTATGTCGAGGTGAAGACGCCCCAGTTGATCGACCGGGTGCTGTGGGAGCGTTCCGGCCATTGGGAGAAGTTCCGCGAGAACATGTTCATTGCGGAGACGGACGACGCCCGCGTTCTGGCGGTGAAGCCGATGAATTGTCCGGGACACGTTCAGATCTTCAACCAGGGCCTGAAAAGCTACCGCGATCTGCCGCTGCGCATGGCCGAATTCGGCTCGTGCCACCGCAACGAGTCCTCCGGCTCCATGCACGGCATCATGCGGGTGCGCGCCTTCACCCAGGACGACGCTCACATTTTCGCCACCGAAGACCAGATCACGGCGGAGACCGAGACTTTCTGCAAGCTGCTGCTGTCGATCTACAAGGATTTCGGGTTCGAGGATGTGGTGGTCAAATTTTCCGACCGCCCGGAAATCCGCGCCGGCGAGGATGCGATCTGGGACAAGGCCGAAACCGCACTGCGCGACGCCATCGAGCATGTGGGCCTGCCCTACACCATGAACCCTGGCGAGGGCGCCTTCTACGGCCCGAAGCTGGAATTCGTCCTCAAAGACGCCATTGGCCGGGACTGGCAGTGCGGCACCTTCCAGGTCGACTTCGTGCTGCCGGACCGCCTGGACGCCAGCTATATCGGCGAGGATGGCGAGAAGCACCGCCCGGTGATGCTGCACCGCGCCATCCTGGGCTCGTTCGAGCGGTTCCTGGGCATTCTGATCGAGAACTACGCCGGCCGCTTCCCCCTCTGGCTGGCGCCGGTGCAGGCGGTGGTGGCGACGATCACCAGCGATGCCGATGCTTACGCGGAGGAAGTGGCCGCCGCCTGCCGCAAGGCCGGGCTGCGCGTCGAGACCGACCTGCGCAACGAAAAAATCAACTACAAGGTCCGCGAGCACTCGGTAACCAAGGTTCCCGCCATGCTGGTTGTCGGCAAGCGCGAGGCGGAGGAGGGCACCGTCGCCATCCGCCGCCTGGGCGGCAAGGCGCAGGAGGTATTGCCGCTTCCCGATGCCATCGCCGCGCTGGTCGCCGAAGGCACCATGCCGGGTGGGGAGGGGTAGGGACTGCCCCCTCCCGACGGCGTCTTTGCGAGGGGCCGAAGGCGACGAAGCAACCCGGGGGTTTCAGCGCTCTGTGCCCCTGGATTGCTTCGCTTCGCTCGCGATTGTCTTTTTGGGATGAGGCGGGGCAATGTTTCGTTTCGAACCGTTCAGCCGTGTTGTAGCCAGCCAGTGGCCATTGCCCTAAACGCAAACATACCGGCACCGTAAGCAGAGGTCTGGATCATGGTAAAGAAACGCACCGGCACCCCCTGGAAGCCCGCCGGCGAGTATTCCAGGGAACTCGGCGGCCTGACCGTGAACCTGCTGGTCCGCGACATGCCGCGGGCCACCGCCTTCGCGCGCGAGGTGTTGCAGGCCACCGTCGTCTATGAGGACCCGGACTTCGCCGCCGTGGAGGTGCCGGGCGCCAAATGGTGCCTGCACGCCGACCACGCCTATAGCGACCATCCGTTGTCCGGCTCCCTGGCCGAGACCGCGATCCGCGGCATCGGCGCGGAACTGCGCATTATGGGCCTCGACCCGGACGCAGCCGAGGCGCGGGCGCGGGCGGCGGGGTATGAGGTGCTGGCCGGTTCCCTCGACAAGCCGCACGGCATGCGAGAGGCCTACATCCTCGACCCGGACGGCTATCTCTGGGTCCCGAGCGTCACTCTTTGACCATGGCGGACGGCTCCCGGGATGCACCGCCGGCAGAGGCCGGGCCGAAGAAATGGAACGTGCGCAACGTCATGTCGTGGGGCGTTTTCATCGGCCCGGTGGTGCTCTATGCCCACAGCCACTTTTTCGGCCCGCCAGCGGGCGTGACCGACCCGGACGGCATCACCCACCTGGCTGGCGGCGCCATCGGCGGCTCTGTGGTGTTCGCCGCCATCGCCCTTATCCGCAACGCGTTGGTGAAGTGAGCCCTCGCCCGGTGCCGCCGCCGGCAGCGTTCACGGCCCTGGCGGTTTCGTCAGCCGCGTCTGCGCGCTTGGTGAACTCCGCCACCCGCCGGCCGGGTCTTCGATCGCGGCCAGCGTCGGTGCATGGCGGTCAATTACCGTCTGCAGGTCGCCGCGGATGTGGTCGAGATCGAGTGCCTCGTCACCGCCGCTGTACGAGCCTTCGACCCCGCCTTTCTCGACGAAGATGAGGGGATAGCCTGCCCGCACCTGGCCGCCCTCTGCCAGGTTGATCGAGACAACCGTGCCCTGGATCGGCGTCACCATGCCGATGGAGCCGTTCGGGCCGGTGGGGTGGGAGGGGCCTTGCGCCTGTTGCTGCTGGGCCTGCTGGGCCTTTCGGCGCCCGGTCGTGCGCGAAGAGCGCAAGCGGGCCGTTGCTCTTCATCGGCGAGAGGGCTCGCCCGCGGCCAGGCAGACTTGCGACTGAACGATATCGACGCCCGTCACCTGCTCGGTAACGGTGTGCTCCACCTGAAGGCGGGCATTGGCCTCGCCGGCGGCGCGGGCAATGCGGACGGCAATCTCGCCACGGTTGGCGATGAGCGGGCGGGCGATCGGCATGGGCGGTTTCAAAGGCTGGGCGTGCGGGAAAGGCCGTCTCGTGGTCCGATCGAGACGCTTGGCTACGGCGAGTGTTTCGATCAGACCGCTATTTCCATAATCCGGCGGTTCGATTCAGCCAACGGATGGGGACCATCTGTCGCGGCATCGAACCACTAGCTTTCGGCGGGCGAGCACAGCACGAGCAGCGAAAACCCGCCCAGGACACGGGCCGCCCAGTCCTGGTTGAACCGATAGGCAAAGTATCTGGGCATGTTGCGGACGCGATGCTTCCAGTCTGGATTGGGTATTTGGCCACCGCTGTCCGTATAGAAATAATCGTCGATCTTGTAACCGGTATCGCGCAATGTTTCCAAAGCTGTCGACTTGATGAAATAGTGCAGATGGCCCACGTTCTTGCGCCGGTTCAGGATGCGTTCTTCCTGATATACGGTCGCGCAGGAGAGATCGAGCGGTATGTGGAAGATGAAACGCCGAGAAAGGCCAACCAGGCCTTCCAGGAAGCCCAGATAATCCGGCACGTGTTCGAACACGTCGTTTGCAATCAGAAGGTCGAATTTTTGCCCATCGATCAGATGGGGGGTGGACTGATTAAAATTCAGACGGTCGTTGCCGCGGGGCTTTGCGATTTCAATCGCTTGTGGGGAGACGTCGAAGCCGACGAACCGGGTATCTTCCGGCAAATGCTCCTGCAGGCAAACGAGGACCGCGCCGACGCCACAACCGACATCGGCAATTAGCCTCGGCTGGGTCGGCATACGGTCGATCATTTGCCGGATGTTGGCGGCTTTCCAGGGTGCGTCGCCTTCATGCCAGTCCTCGGTGGCCTCCAGATACTCACCCGAGAAATAACGCTCGCTGACTTGGGACTTGCCTTCTGTCATTTCGTACGATCTTTCCTCAATTCACAACGCATTTGGAATTGCTGCCGAGTGGTCAGTCATACACCTGCTGCTCAGTTCGTATATAGCATGAAACGCTTTCGCAAAGATGTAGCCCACAACGCCGCGCGAAAGCCACTTGTGGTTGTGCTGGTTGTGCCCCACGGCGTGGTGTGAGAGCCAGACTCAAAAGTTCAGTTGCAAAAGCAATACCTTGCGTGACGTCGCGTCATCAGGCGGATGCCGGCGAGGTAGGCCCATGCGGTGGCGCTTTCGATGGTAGTCTCCCAGTCTTTGGCCAGCCGGCGGCAGCGGCCGAGCCAGGCGGAGGTCCGTTCCACTACCCAGCGACGCGGCAGGAGTTCGAAGCCTTTGGCGGTGGCGCTCCTTCGGATGATTTTGATCGTCCACCCGCCGCTGCCCTCGAGGGCCCGTTTCAGCTTGCCGCCCGCATAGCCGCCATCGGCAAAGACGTGGCGCAGCCATGGAAAGCGATACCGGGCGGCTTTGAGCACGTCCGGAGCGCCGTCGCGGTCCTGCACATCGGCGGCGTGAATGATGATGAAGAGCAACAGGCCGAGGGTGTCGGTCAGGATGTGGCGTTTGCGGCCCTTCACCTTTTTGCCCGCGTCATACCCCGAAATCCCGCCGCTTTCGGTGGTCTTGACGCTATCTTTTAGGGCGGGCTTGATCCGGCGTCCGTGCCTGAGAGGCGTCCGTGCCTGAGAGGCGAGGGCAGCCGCTTGGTGCCGGTGGACGGCGGACCTCTGGCAGGTCCCCCAGTCAAGCCCGGGACACGGGCGATCGGGCGGCTATTGCGTCCGCCCGCGGCAGGGAACGCCTACTCTGCCGCCGCCCGCGCTTCCTCCAGCCGCTCCAGCAGCGTCAGCCGCCACATTTCGCGGCTGTATTGTTCGTAGTCGTAGCCGGTGGCGGAGTGGATGGTGCAGCGGTTGTCCCAGGTGACGATATCCCCCGGCTGCCAGGCCCATTTTACCGTGTATTTCGGCCCGGTGATCGTCGGCAGCAGCCCGCGCAGGATTTGCACGGTCTCGTGCTCCTCGCCCTCCAGATCGCAGTGATCGAGCACCTCCGGCGCGATCTCCTCGTCCCTCGGCAAGATGGCGCAGGTGGAACTGTTCAGGCCATAGAGCGCCGGCTCGCCGCTGACCGGGTGTTTCAGAACCACCGGAACCCGGTTCGGCGGGTTCGCGGCGCGCTGTTCGGGCGTCAGGACCGGGTAGTCCGGCGAGTATGTGTTGATCTTCTTGTCATGATGGGCCAGCGAGCAGACCGCCTCCAGCCCGTCCAGCTTCGCCCGCGTAGCGGCATCCAGGTCGGTGTAGGCAGCGCGCATGTCGGCGAACAGGGTCTCGCCGCCCTCGTCCGGGGCGATCTTGCAATGAAAGACAGAGCCAATGGGCGGATGCTGGCGGAACGTCGAGTCCGTGTGCCAGACCGGGCGGCGCGTCTGCGGGTTGTAGCGGATGTCGTCGTCGCTCCGCAGTTGCGGCACCCGGGCGAGCGAGGCTTTCAAATTACCGGACTGATCGCGGATATTGCCGATGCGCAGGATCGGAAAGCCGGGCACCATCTTGTCCTCCCGCGCCACCATTCCCTCGTACTCGACCCGCCCGAACACTTCCGACCAGGTGATGAGTTCTTCCGGCGCCGTGTCGGCCAGGTCGGCCCCGCGCAGCGCCAGCAGGCCGCCGTGCCGGGTCCAGAGCTCATAGGCCTCGCGCTGAAAGGCGGGGTCGAGCAGGTCCGTGCGGCGGACGTCCTCGATCATGACGCCGAACCGGCCGTTCAATGGGGAGGTTTTGTGCTGCATGGGTTTGGTTCCTCTGTTCGAAGAGACGGAGTCTCTGGTCCCAGCTTACCCCAACCGCCGCCGGTAGAGCGAAATCAGCCGCTCCCAATGGCGTTCGGCGGCGGCCACATCATAGCACCAACGGTCCGGGAAGGCGAAGCCGCGGTGCACGCCGGGCTGGATTTCCAACTCACCCGCATTGCCGGAGGCATCGAACAGCGCCTTCAGTTTCGCCACCATATCCGGCGGTGCGAGTTCGTCATGCTCTGCACACGAGATGTACAACTCGCCCTTGGCCTGGCCGAGGGTCCGGTGCGGGCTTTCCTGCGCCTCGTCGTTCACCAGCCAGGTGCCGTAGAAGCTGGCCGCCGCCGCGATCCGGTCCGGATAGCGCGCCGCCGCTGCCAGGGCGTACGGCCCGCTCATGCAATAGCCGTGCGTGCCGACCGGGCCGCTGGAAATCGGCGGCTGGGCGTCGATCCAGGCCAGCATGGCGCCAACATCACTCATCACCGGCGGTATCGTCATCTCGGTGCGGACCGCACGCATGCGCTGCTGCTCCGGATGGCCATTTTCCAGCACGGTTGCCGGGTCGTACTTGGTATCCCGCCCGGCGCGGTAATAGAGGTTCGGCAGCAGCACCGCATAGCCGACACTCGCCAACCGCCGCGCCATCGAATAGAGCTCGGGCCGGATGCCGGGGGCATCCATCAGCATAAGGATGGCGGGGGCCGGGCCGCCGCGTTCCGGGCGGCAGAGGAAGGTCTCCATCTGGCCGTCGGGTGTTGGCAGGTCGAAAATCTCTTCAATCATCGCACATGCTCCAGGAATGCCACGAGCCGGTCGAGGCGGTGCAACACGTCATCCGCCGGGGCGGCTTTCAGGCCGAAAATGCAATGGGTCACACCGGCCTCGGGCCGGCACTTGATCAGGTGGATCATCTTGGCGCCGGGCGTGGGCGCCGGGCGTGGGCGTGGCATGTTGGCCGGTCACGGCAGGGTCGCCGCGCTTGTGTAGCGGCGCCAGGCGCTCATTTGCAGGGCCGAGGTCTTGCAGTGCACCACCACCGGCCCGGTCTTGACGGCAAAGGCGGCGGCGATGCCGTCTGCCACGTCGTCCTCCGTCGCGATCGTGATGCCTTCCGCCCCGAAGGTGCGTGCCCAGGCGGCGAAATCCGGGTTGGTGAGGCGGGTGCCGTCCAGGAACGCCCGCTCCGGATAGCGCACATAGGAGTGCATGCCGATGGTGCCGTACATGGAATTGTCGGAGATAATCATGATCGGCGCCGCACCGTACTGGATCGCGGTTGCGAGTTCGTTGCCCATCATCAGCGCGCCGCCGTCGCCGATAAAGCAAACCACCTGCGTGCCGGGCCGGCGCATGGCGGCTGCCACTGCCATCGGCATGCCGGAGCCCATGGCGCCGACGATGCTCGACAGAAACACCTGGGACTGGCGGAAGCCGATATAGCGGTGGACGAAGCTGCCGAAATTGCCGGCGTCGCTGGTGACGGTGGCGTCGTCGGCCAGGTGCTTGTCGACCTCGCAGACGATGGCGGCGAAGTTGACGCCGTCGCTGGCCGGCTCCCATTCCTTTGCCAGCAGGGCGTTGTGGATCGTGTTGAGGCCCGAAACCCAGCCCTGGCGTTTGGCCGCGTCGGCGGGGGCGCCGCGCTTCAGCAGGGCCTTGACGACCTCGTGCGGGCTCGCCGGAATGCCCAGGTCGGGGTTCCAGACCCGGCCAATCTCGTTTGCATCCGGCCAGATATGGACGAAGGGAAGCTGTGGCTGCGGCGCGGTGGGGAAGGTGTAGGACTGGCTGACCGTATCGGTCATGCGCTCTCCCAGGCAGACCATCAGGTCCGCCTTTTTCATCTCGCCGATCAGCGCCGGCGGCACGCGGATGCCCATATAGCCGCCATGGTTGGAATGGCGCGCGTCGAAGGCCTGGGGGCGGCGGTGGGTCGGCGAGATCGGCAGCATCCACTCCGCGGCGAGGCGGTTCAGGTCGGCGAAAGTCTGCCGGTCCGCCACCGCATCGGCCAGCAGCGCGCCGCCGACCAGGACGAGCGGGCGGTCGGCCTGGGCCAGCATGGCGGCCAGGCGGTCGAGATCGGCCTCCGTCGCCGCAGCCCTTACCTGCGGGCGCGGGCGGTCGAGGGGCGCGTCGGTCTCCTCGTCGAAGACATCCTCCGGCAGGATCACGGCGACCGGGCCGGGCGTGCCGCTCTCGGCGATGTGAAAGGCGCGGGCGATGGCCTCCGACGCCATCTCGGGCTCGTTCACATGCACCACCTGCTTGGTGATGTCGGCAAGGAGGACGGAGTAGTCCTGCTCCTGCAGGGCGAGGCGGCCGAAATCCTTGCGCTCCACCTGGCCGACCAGCATGACCATGGGGGTGGCGTCATGGAAGGCAGAGTGCAGCGCGACGATGCCGTTGGAGAGGCCCGGCCCGCGGGAGACCATGCAGACGCCGGCGCGGTTCCTCAGGCGGCCGTCGGCGGCGGCCATGAAGCCGGCCCCGCCCTCGTGCCGGCAGATGACGACGCGGATGGAGTTGCGCTCCACCATGACCGAGGTCAGGCCGATATAACTCTCCCCCGGCACGCAGTAGACCTGGTCGACGTCATGAGCTTCGAGGCTGTCGCAGAGCAGGCGGGCGACGGATTGGGTCTGGAGGACGGGTTCGGACATGGCACGATTTCTCCCCGGCAGCGCCCAGAGCGTCGCCAATCGGTCGTTTGAGTTGGACAGACCGATATTCTAGTGGTTCGATGCCGACAGATGGTACCCATCCGTTGGCTGAATCGAACCAGCAGGTTACCAAAATAGCGGGACGCCAGTGCCGGACTGGCCGCTGAAACCAATTCGGGCCTCCAGGTGTGTCCCGGAGGCCCGATCTGGCGTCTTCAGCTCGCCGATTCTTCCGCCGCGGCGTCGCCGCCGGTGTCGCCGGGTTCGCTGTCATCCTCGGGATAGGTGAAGATCAGCTTGTCTTCGTCGTTGACATCGACGCGGACGACGCCGCCCTTGGCGAGCTTGCCGAACAGCAACTCCTCTGCCAGCGACTTTTTCACGTGCTCCTGGATGATCCGGGCCAGCGGGCGGGCGCCGAATTCGTGGCTGTAGCCCTTCTTGCCGAGCCAGGTGCGCGCGGCCTCCGACAGTTCGATGGTAACGTTGCGGTCGGCAAGTTGGGCCTCCAGCTCCAGCACGAACTTGTCGACGACGCGGCCCACCACCTGCGGCGGCAGGTTGCCGAAGGGCACGATGGCGTCGAGACGGTTGCGGAATTCCGGTGAGAACATGCGGTTGATCGCGTCCTGGTCCTCGCCCTCGCGCGTGACCGGGCCGAAGCCGATGGCGTTCTTGGCCAGGTCCGCGGCGCCGGCGTTGGTGGTCATGATCAGCAGGACGTTGCGGAAGTCCACCGTTTTGCCGTTGTGGTCGGTCAGCGAGCCGTGATCCATGATCTGCAACAGCACGTTGTAGACGTCCGGATGCGCTTTTTCGATCTCGTCCAGCAGCAGCACCACGTGCGGGTTTTTGTCGACCGCGTCGGTCAGCATGCCGCCCTGATCGAAGCCGACATAGCCGGGCGGCGCACCGATCAGGCGGCTGACGGAGTGGCGCTCCATGTATTCCGACATGTCGAAGCGCACCAGTTCGACCCCCAGGCACTTGGACAACTGCCGGGCGGCCTCGGTCTTGCCGACGCCGGTCGGGCCGCTGAACAGATAGCAGCCGATCGGCTTTTCCGGCTGGCGCAGGCCGGCGCGGGCCAGCTTGACCGCGTTGGCCAGCGCCTCCAGCGCATCGTCCTGGCCATAGACCACGGCCTTCAGCTCGGCCTCCAGGTTGCGCAGCGACTCGCGGTCGTCGCGGCTGACCTGTTTCGGCGGGATGCGGGCGATCTTGGCGACGACGTTTTCGACGTCGCGCACGCTGATGGTTTTCTTGCGCTTGGACGGCGCCAGCAGCATTTGCGAGGCGCCGACCTCGTCAATCACGTCGATGGCCTTGTCCGGCAGCTTGCGGTCGTTGATGTAGCGCGCGGCCAGTTCCACCGCCGTCTTGATCGCATCGGCGGTATAGCGGACCTTGTGATGCTCTTCATAATAGGGCTTCAGTCCCATCATGATCTTCACCGAATCGGCAATCGACGGCTCGTGCACGTCGATCTTCTGGAAGCGGCGCACCAGCGCCCGGTCCTTTTCGAAATAGGTCCGGTATTCCTTGTAGGTGGTCGAGCCGATGCACCGCAGCGTACCGGAGGCCAGCGCGGGCTTGAGCAGGTTCGAGGCATCCATGGAGCCGCCGGACGTTGCGCCGGCACCGATCACCGTGTGGATCTCGTCGATGAACAGGATGGCCGAGCCGTCCAGTGCTTCCAGTTCGGAGAGAACGGCCTTCAGGCGCTCCTCGAAGTCGCCGCGATAGCGGGTGCCGGCCAGCAGCGAGCCCATGTCGAGCGACCAGATCACGCAGCCGTTCAGCACCTCCGGCACCTCGCCGAGGACGATCTTGCGGGCGAGGCCTTCCGCGATGGCGGTCTTGCCGACGCCGGGGTCGCCGACATAGAGCGGGTTGTTTTTGGTGCGGCGGCAGAGAATCTGGATGGTCCGCTCCACCTCCGGCTCGCGGCCGATGAGCGGATCGATCTTGCCGGTCAACGCCTTGTCGTTGAGGTTGACGCAATAGCTTTCCAGCGCGCCGGCGTTCTCCTCCCGCTCGGCCTGCTCCTTGCCCTGCTCGCCCCGCTTGCCCTTGCGGTTGCGGCTCTGTTCGCCGCCGCTGTTGCCGGAGGGTTGGATGTTGGCATCCGGCGTGCCGCGCACGTTGCGCTTTTCGCCCTTGCCCGGCGATTTGGCAATGCCGTGGGAGATGAAATTCACCGCATCCAGCCGCGACATGTCCTGCGCCTGCAGGAAATAGACAGCGTGGCTTTCGCGCTCGCTGAACAGGGCGACCAACACGTTGGCGCCGGAGACCTGGTCGCGGCCGGAGGACTGCACGTGGATGGCTGCGCGTTGCAGCACCCGCTGGAAGCCGGCGGTCGGCTTCGGTTCCTCCCGCACCGGCGTGACCAGAGCGGTCAGGTCGTTTTCGACATATTCCAGCAGGGTTTTGCGCAGCGATTCGAGCTGCACGCCGCAGGCATTCATGACGCCGACGGCATCCTCGTCTTCGGTCAGGGCGAGCAGCAGGTGTTCCAGGGTTGCGAACTCGTGCTGGTGTTCCCGGGCATGGCCGAGGGCACGGTGGAGGGTTTTCTCAAGAGTGGGAGAGAGCAAGCGCCTAATCCTTCTCTAGCGTGAGCTGCAACGGATGTTCATGCCGGCGGGCAAAGTCGACCACTTGGGCCACTTTGGTTTCCGCGACCTCGTAAGTATAAACGCCACAGATGCCGATGCCCTTGCGATGGACACTCAGCATGATCTGGGTCGCCTCTTCCCGGGTTTTGTGAAAAAAATGCTCCAGCACATGAACGACGAACTCCATTGGCGTGTAGTCGTCATTCAGCATCAGCACTTTGTACATGGACGGCTTTTTGACCTTCGGCCGTGTTTTGACCACCACGCCGGTCTCATTGCCACCGTCGTCATTGTGGTTTTCATCACTCATGGCCTGCGCCGTGCTCCTTTGGCCGCGGGTCTGCGGGAGGGGGGTAGGGACGATGTTGCGTCTTTGCCCCCCGTGCGGTCAACCGCTTCCGGAGAGCATAGACGATAATTTGCTTACGAACCTTGATCCTCTCCAGATTGGTACACACCTGCCGGATTTCCAGGCGGCCATTGCCACAAAAAAGGCGGCGGAGCTTTCGCCCTGCCGCCTCACTCGGCCCGCGGGGGGCCGAAGACCGTTGCTGTGCCTGGATCAGGCAGCCTTGGTCATCGCGTCGAAGCGCGCCTGGAGCGGTTCGGCAGCCTTGGTCAGCGTGGCGGTGCCGCGGTCGGCAACGCGGGAGACCTCGGCAAAGCTCGAGTCCATGCACTGGTTCAGGTAGGCGTACTGCAGTTCCGCCGCCTGCTGCCAGCCGCCGGCGGTCAGCATTTTCGCCTGGGTCTCAAACGCCTGGGTCATGGTCTTGGCCCAATGCTGGGTCAGGCCGGTGGCGATCTCTTCCAGGCCGCCCATTGCGGCCTGAACGCTCTCGGAAGCGGCGCGCAGGTTCTCGGCACTCTGTTCGGCGGCCTTCTTGGCGCCTTCGTTGCCGGCGAAGGACTCGAACATTTTCGAGGCGGCGTCGAACTGCGCCTTGGCTTCGTTTGCAGCGGTGGTCATGGTCTTCTGCATGGTGTCGTTCATTGTGAAATCCCTTTCCCGGTTGACGGCGCGGACCGAGCCCGCGAGGTGATGGTTTGGCGGTGCCTCTGGGGGCTGGCCGGTTTGTTGCGACGCACCTAATCTAGGAGCACCTAGGGTGCGCCGCAAGAAAAATGTTGCAGTGCAGCATGGTCATCCTGCCGCAGGGGGTTTTGCGGTTGGTTGCGCCTTCGGGTAAGGCAATCGCTAACGAATCCTGGACAAGACTGTCCGAATCGGGAACAAATCTGCGGAAAGAAACCGCCCGTCCGGGTTGTGAAACCGTTGCAAAACACTGGCGTACGCTTGTTCGGTCCGGCCATTCTGGCCTTGGTGTTGGCCCTGTTCTGGGCGGGCGCGGCTATGGCCATTCCGAAGGGCAATGCGCGCATCGCGGTCGATGCTTTCACCGGGGAGGTGTTGGTGGCGCGCGGCAGCCTCAGCCGCTGGCATCCCGCCTCGCTCACCAAAATGATGACGCTCTACATGCTGTTCGATGCCCTGGAGCGGGGCAAGACGCGGCTGAATGCGCCGATCAAGATCTCCAGCCGGGCCGCGCGCCAGCCGCCCTCACGTCTGGGTATCGGGCGGGGTGGGCGCATTTTGGTGCGCGATGCCATCCAGGCGCTGGCGGTGAAGTCGGCCAACGATATTGCCGTCGCCGTGGCGGAGCACCTGGCCGGATCGGAAGTCCAGTTCGCCCGGCAGATGAACCGGATGGCGAAGCGGCTGGGCATGAGCCGTACGAATTTCCGCAACGCCTCCGGCCTGCACCATTCCCGCCAGGTTACGACGGCGCGGGACATGGCGATTCTGGCGGTGGCGCTGATGCGGGACTATCCGCAGTATTACCGCTATTTCGGCCAGAAGCGCTTCCGCTTCGGCAAGCGGACCTACCGCAATTCCAATCGCATGCTGGGCGTCTATGACGGCATGGACGGGATCAAGACCGGCTATATCTTCAAGGCCGGCTTTAATCTTGCCGCTTCGGTGGAGCGGGATGGGCGGCGGGTCGTCGCCGTGGTTATGGGCGCCAACAGCAGCGGCCAGCGCACGCGCATCATGTCGGCCGTGCTCAAACAAGCCTTCGCGAAGTTGGACCGTTCGCGCCGGGCACGGATCACGGCGCCGCTGCCGGTGCGCCTGAAAAAGCTGCCGCCCTTGCCGCGGCCCCGGCCGGACGAGCGCCGCCCGGCCCGGGTGATTGTGACCGCCGATTTCGATGTGCCGATCCCGCCGGCAGCACCGGTGGAACTGGCGGAAGGATCGGATTCGGGCGACTACCGCTATAGCGTCCAGGTCGGCGCGTTCCGCCAGGCGGATGAGGCAACCCGGATGCTGATGGCGGTCATGGCGGACCTGCCGCCGGGGCTCGGCGATCCGGAGTTTGCGGTGATGCGGGGCGGGCGGCTGTACCGTGCCCGCCTGGTCGGCTACGCTAACGAAGCCGATGCGGCGAAGACCTGCCTTTGGTTGCGCCGGCGCAATACCGACTGCCTGATCGTCGTCGCTGCCGATTAGAACGGGGCCGATTAGAACGGGGCCGATTAGAGCGGGGCCGATTAGAGCGGGGCGGCGGCGCTTCGTGCTTGTACGTGTGCCTTGCCTGGCTAGACTGCGTCTCTCACCGCCATCCGGGAGGATCGATAATCATGGGCGAATTTATTCAACTGACCGCATCCGACGGTCATACGTTCGACGCCTACAAGGCCATGCCGTCCGGCACGCCGAAGGGCGCCATCCTGGTGATCCAGGAGATTTTTGGCGTGAACGCGCACATGCGCGAAGTGGCCGACGGCTTTGCGGCGGACGGCTATGCCGTTCTCGCGCCGGCGCTGTTCGACCGGGCCGAGAAGAATTTCGATGTCGGCTACACGCCGGAAGACATCGCCGCCGGCCGCGACATGCGCGCGAAAGTGGACTGGGACGACTCGGTCAAGGACATGGCCGCGACGGTCGAGGCGCTGAAGGCTTATGGCAAGGTCGGCTCCGTCGGCTATTGCTATGGCGGCTCGTGCTCCTGGCTGGTGGCGACCCGCATCGGCGTCGCGGCCAGCGTCTGCTATTACGGCGGCCAGATCGCCATGTTCAAGGACGAGAAGCCGCAAAACCCGGTGATGATGCATTTTGGCGAGGAGGATCACGGTATCCCCATGACCGACGTCGATGCCATCCGCAAAACGCACCCGGACGCCCAGGTGTTCGTCTATCCGGCGGGCCACGGCTTCAACTGCGATCACCGCGGCGACTATAATGCGGCCTGTGCCAGGGAAGCGCGCGAGCGCACCATGGCCTTTTTCGCCCAACACGTCGGCTGACGCGCCGGGCGTCTCTTTCTTGCCGGGCCGGCCTGGGGCCGCTGGGCGATCAGCGGACCCAGGCCGGATCGGTGGCACCGCCGTCCAGCGGCATGCGGTAGGCGTAGAGCGTATCCAGGTCCACCTGCCACAGCGAGCCCTCACCGCCGCCGCTGCCGTTGTAGCGGGCGCCGCGCTCGAATAGCAGCACCTTGCCGTTAGGTGCCCATTCCGGGTGTTCCTCGAAATAGCTGGTCGAAACCGTGCGGTCCTCCAGCGTCTCCAGATCGACCACGCCAATGCTGAACGTGCCGCCTGATTGGCGGGTGTAGGCCAGCCTTTTGCCGTCCGGCGACCAGGAGGGCGTGCCGAAGCGGCCGCGCAGGCCGACCGGCTGGCGCGCGCCGGTGCGCAGGTCGTGCACCACCATTTGCAGATAGCCGGGCCCATCGGTGATGTAGGCGAGCTTGCTGCCGTCGGGGCTAACATTGGGCTCGGTCTCGATCGAGGGCGCGGCGGTTAGCCGGACCTCGCGGGCGGAGCCGATGCGGGCGCTGTAGATGTCGGTATTGCCCTCCACCGCCTTGCTGTAGAACAGCGTTCCATCCGGGCCGATATCGGGGCTGAACCGCACCTCGCGGTCGTTGAACACCGGGCCGCTGCGATTGCTGCGGAAATCGCTGTAGAACAGGCGTGGGCGGTTCTGGCTGATGCGCATATAGACCAGCACTTCGCCGCCGGAGGAGAGGCGGGGCGAGGACAGTTCCTCGTTGCTGGTCGCCAGCACCCGCAGGTCGCTGCCATCCAGATAGGAGGTGGCGATCTGAAATTGCTTGCGCCCGCCGCTTTGGATCGTGCGGACATAGGCGACCTTGGTGGCGAAATAGCCGGCGCGGCCGGTGAAGAACTCATAGAGGAGGTCGCTGACAGTGTGGCCGATCAGCGGCTGGTCGTTCTCCGTCACCTGGAATTGCCGTGAGAGCACCGCGCGCGAGACGGCGGGATCGAACACTTCCAGGCCAACCAGCCGGCCCGCGCCCTGCCCGGTAACGGTCAGGGTGACGTCATAGCCGCCGCCGGCCTCGCCCTGCTGCCAGCTGGAGCGGGCCGGGCGGTTGCCCGGCGGCAGGATTGCGACCGCGAAATAGCCGCTGGAATGCAGGTCGCGCTGCACGAAACGGCCGAGGCCCAACAGCTCCTGCCGTTGGACGCCGGCGCCTTCGGCCAGGGCCAGGTCGAGGCGGGTGGTGCCCTGGCCGCGGCCTTCGACGTTGAAGGTCACCTGGGCGGCGGCGGCGCCGGCAAGGCCAAGCCAGGCGAGCGCTGCCCAGACGATCAGGCGGGCGGGGCCGGAGAGATGCTGCAGGATGGGCATGGCTAGAGGCTCCTATCGCCGCCGGCCGAGGCCGGTGGTGGTGATGTTGAGGGTGAAATCGCGGAGGCCGCGCCGCGCCGAGATGTGGCGCAGGAATTTGGCGCAGCGGCCGAGGCCGTCCTCGATGCGGTTGAGCGTGGCGGCGGGCACCGTGCCATCGCTGAGACGGGGGCGCCCGGTGATGCGGACGGTTTGCGCCAGCCGTTCGAAGCGCATCGGGAAGGCGCCGGAAAAGTGATCGGTGGGGCGAAAGGCGCCGGCACGGTCCAGACAGTCCTGGGCAATGGCCGAACCGGTTGCCTGGAACGATTCCAGCGAGCCTTCGGCGCCATCCGGGCTGCCGCCAACGGCGCCGCCTGCGGTAGCGCCTTCGCGCCCCAGCGGCGAGCCGTTGCGGTCATAGCCGCCGAGTTTGCCCAACTGGGCCAGTGGGTTGGCCGGTTTGGCCGGCGCGGGGTCCGTTGAGGGCGGGGCGGGGCTGCCGGAGGCCGGGGAGTCCGGTTTGCCGTCTGCCGCCGGTGGCGGCGCCGGTCGGTCCGGCTGGGCGGTGCCGGCGGTCTGCCGCGGCTCCGACGGGCGCTGCCGCGGCGTCGGCGCCGCGGCTGGTGGCTCGACGGTGCGGGCTTCGGCGGTGGCTGTGTCCGCGGGTTTTGCAGCGGCAGGCGGTTGCGGCGCGTTGGCATCCGGCGCGGCCGTGCGGGGCTGGGCGGTGACGGCTTCTGCCGGTCTCGCCGTTGCCGGCGGCCGGGCTGCCGGGTTTGAGGCTGCCGGCGCCTGGGCCTCGCGGGTGGCGGTTGCCGGGGGCGGGGAAGGCGGTTCGGCGGTGCGGGCCTGCGAGGCCTGCGAGGCCTGCGGGGCCTGCGGGGCCAGCGGGGCCTGAGAGGCCTGCGGGGCCAGCGGTTGCGCGGTCTTCGGCGGTGGGGCTACTGACGGCGCGGTGCTTTGCGGCGTTTGCGGGCGCAGGGCCGTGCGGGCGGCGGTCTCGGCCGGCGGTTGTTGGGCGGTTGCCTGCGGCGGGCTTTCCCGTGGCGGCGGCGGTTCGGCGGTGGCGATTTCGGCCGGACGGGCGGCGGGCTGTTGGGCTTCGGTCGCCTCCGCCGGCGTGCGGGATTCCGGCGTGCGCGCGGCGGCGGGCGGCGGCGGTTCCGGACGGGCGGCAGCGGTTTGGGCCGGTTCGGTGCTCACCCGTTCGGAGGGCCGGCGCGGTTCTGCCGCCGCCGCCTCTGACGCCTCGCGGGCAGAATCGGGCGCGATCAAGCGCAGGGCCGGTGGCGCCGAGGTGCGGGCCGTGGCGGTGTCGGCGGTGCGGGTTTGCGCCGGCCGGGCGGGCTCCGGTGTTGCGATACCGGCGATGCTGGCCGCATCGGCGGGCCGAGAGCGGGCTTCGGGCGCGGTGCTTGCCGGCGCCTGCCGGCGGTCGGCCGCGGGAGCGGATGCGGGGCTGGCTTTCGGTGCCTCGGCAATACGTCGCGACGGCTCCGGCTCGGCCGAAGGCTGCGGCGGTTGCAGCATCTGACCGATCGAGAGCGGCAGGTCTTTCAGGCGGATGGTGGTGGACGGTGCCGGCTTGGCCGTCACATACCAATAGAGCAGGGCGCCGAACAGCAAATGCAGCAGGATGGCCAGCAGCAGGGCCAGTTCATCCCGGTCATTGGGTTCGGCGGTCAGGCTCGACATGCATCACTCGACAATGGCGAACGTTACGCCCGCAACCTGCGAGCCGTTGACCGTTTGCAACACCGAGAACAGGGTCGTGTAGTTCACATTTTGGTGAGCGGTGATGTTGATGACCACGCCGGCGGGGGCATCGGTGCGCAATTGCGCCAGGGCCGTGCCCAGATTCGGCGGGTCCACCGCCTGGCCCGCCAGGACGATGGCGCCGTCCGCCGCCAGTTCCAAGGTGAAGGTCTCGCTCTGCTCGAACTCGGCCCCCAGCGCGCCGGCGACCTGGTCGGTATCGGCGTTCTTGGCGCCCGGCACATCCGAGGCAAAGACGATGGTGAGCGCCAGCAGCACCAGCAGCACATCGACGAAGGGCGTGATGTTGATGGTGGCGACCAGGCCGTGCGGACCGCGGCGGGGTGAGGGGCGGGCCATGCGCGGATCCTTACCAGTCCGGATGCACGGGCTGCCGGCCGAGCCGGGCCACTTCGGTGACCAGGCCGGTAAAGGCCTGGGTGAAGCTGCGGGCGAGGCGCTGGGCGCGGGTGGCCAGCGTGTTGTTGGCGATCACCGCCGGAATGGCGACGAACAGGCCGGCCATGGTGGCGAACAGCGCCTCGCCGATGGCGGGCGCCAGCGCGCTGAAGGTGATCGATTCGGCGGCGCGGACGGAGGAAAACGCCACCAGAATGCCCCAGACCGTGCCGAACAATCCGATGAAAGGGGCGGTTGCGGCGATGGTGGAAAGGCCGGAGCAGTGGCGGGTCAGATGATCGTAGACCTCGCCCCAGACCTCGTCGAACAGGGTGTGGTTGGCGTTGGCGGCGGCGGCTTCGGCCAGGGCGTGCGGCGAGGCTTCCAGGTCCTCCGCCATGGAGCGCTGGCCGTTGGCGCGCACCAGCAGGTGGGCGAAGCGCTGCAATTGCGCGCGGATGCCGCCGATATCCATGGCGGCAACGGCGTTCTTCAGGTCCGCGCACTCTGTGTTGACCCGGCGTACGGTCAGGATGAATTTGATCACCGCGTACCAGATATAGACCGATTGTAGCGCCAGAATGGCCAGAACCGACCGGATGATAAAATCCGAGTGTTCCAGCATGTGGGCTACGCTGTCGAAGCCATCCATCGCAATTTCCGTCTCACCGCGGTTTCGCCCGGCAACCGACGCCCTGGCAGGGGGCCAGCGCTGGCTGCCTCCGGTAGCATGATTCGCCCCTGGCAACGATTCGGTTGCCCGCATCCGGCGCCAGTCTATGACCTTTGCGCGGCCCGGCGGAGCGGGGCTGCCGCGCCGCGCGCTGATAGGGTGTCAGTTCGCGTCCAGGAAGGTGCGGAGCGCGGCGTTGAAGCCGGCCACATCCTCTATGTTCGAGAGATGGCGGGCAACCGGTAACACCACCAGATTCGCGCCCGGAATGCCGTCCCGGATCACTTCCGACATGGCGAGCGGCGTGCCGGGGTCGTCCTCACCGCAGATCACCAGGGTCGGGGTTGCGATCTCGCCCAGGCGATGGGTCAGGTTCAGGCGCGAGATGGCGGCGCCGCAACCGCAATAGCCATCCACCGGCGTCGCCGCGATCATCCGGCGCACGCCCTCGATCACGTCCGGCGCCCGCTCGACGAAGCCGGGGGAGAACCAGCGGTCGATGGTGGCATCGACGCCGGCGGCAAGGCCGTTGGCCTGGGCCGCCTTGATGCGCTCTGCCCACATGGCCTGGGCTTCCGGCGGATAGGCGCTGGCGGTATCGCAGAGCACGAGCGATTTCAGCCGCTCCGGCGCCTTCAGCGCCAGGGTCTGGCCAATCATGCCGCCCATGGAGAGGCCGCAATAGTGCGTGTTCTCGATGCCCAGGGCATCCCATAGGCCGATGACGTCGTCCGCCAACTGGCCCAGCGTGTATTCGCCGGCCGGCACGGCGCTGGCGCCATGGCCGCGGGTGTCGAAGCGCAGCACGCGGTAGGCATCGGTCAGGGCCGGCAATTGCGGATCCCACATCGAGTGGTCGGCGCTCAGCGAGTGGCTCATGGTGAGCACCGGCGCGCCGGCGGGACCGTCGAAGCGGTAGGCGATGCGGGTGCCGTTGACGTCGGCGAGTTCGACCATGGCGGGAGTCTCCACTTGTCGTTCGGGTGTCAGTGCAACGGCTGGCCGCTGCGGGTGGTGGGCATGGGGGCGTTCATCGGCCCGGCCTGGTGGTGCACCATGCGCCAGACGCCGTTTTCCAGCACGAACATGTTGCTGGCCACAAGCCGGCCCCCGGCCAGGGCTTCGATGCAGACGACGAGGCCGGCCTCGTGCAGGAGCAGCGGTTCCGGTTGCAGGCATTGGATGGCCGGGCGGGTGGAGGCGGCGAGAATATCCTGCCAGCTTGCCAGCACGTCGTCGCGGCCATGGATCGGCGCGCCGCCCGGATGGACGCAGGCAACCGGATGCATTTCGGCCCAAAGTGCCGTCATTGCCTGCATGTCACCGCTGTCGAAGGCATCGTAGAACGCTTCGTTCGCGGCCAGAAGGGCAGCCGTGGGGACTTTGGGCGTGGCCATTGGCGGTGGATCTCCTGGTCCGATCTGGAATGCGGCGCTCAGGCGCCCTGGTTCAGGGATTTTTGGATCGCGGCGAGACAGGCCTCGCGGTCCGGGGCGAAATCGTGGCGCACCCACCAATCCTCGACCACATGCAGGATTTCGCCGATATGGGGGCCAGGCTTGACGCCGAGTTCGATCAGGTCCAGGCCCCCGACCGGAAATTTCGGCCAGGCCCAGTCGCGGGCCAGGCGCAGGCGCAGGCCGAGGTCGCCGCCATCGCCCTCCGCCGCGGCGAGCAGGGCGCGCAGCCGGTAGATTTCCCGGTCGCCGGTGGCGTAGAGCCGCCGCCGCACCTCGCCCTCGTCCTCGCCGAGCGCGGGCAGGGGGCGGGCCAGGGCCTCCAGCCGGCGCTGCTCCTTGCGGCTGAAGCGCAGGCGTTCGGCAAAGGGCGTGTAGGCCTCCGCCGGGCCGGGCAGCATGGCGGCCAGCCGCCCGACCGGGCAGGCGGGCAGGCCATAGGCGCCTTCCAGCGCGACAAAGGTGGCCAGCGCTTTCGGGCGGATGGAGAGCGGCGTCAGGGTGTGCAGTATGTTGTGCTGCGCCATCGCCTGCACCGCCGGCAGCGGGTCGGGTGCGGCCAGCAGGCGGTGCAGTTCGGCCGACAGCCGCTCGCCCGAGAGCCGGTCGAGCCGGTCGGCGGCGCGGGCGGCGGCGGCGAGGCTTTCGGCGTGCAGCGGCCCCTGGCCATACCAGGCCGAGAAGCGGAAAAAGCGCAGCAGGCGCAGCACATCCTCGCGGATGCGGTCGTCCGGGTCGCCGATGAAGCGGACGCGGCCGGCTTCGAGGTCTGGCAGGCCGCCGCACGGGTCGTAGAGCTTGCCGTCGGGATCGACCGAGAGGGCGTTGATGGTGAAGTCGCGGCGCAGCGCATCGTCCACCCAGTCGGTGGTGAAGGCGACCTTGGCGCGCCTGCCGTCGGTTTCCACGTCGCGGCGCAGCGTGGTGATCTCGAATTGTCCGGTGGAGGTCAGCGCCACGACGGTGCCGTGTTCGATGCCGATGGGCTTGACCCGGACCTGAGCGGCCTGCAGTCGGCGCATGGTCTCGTCCGGGGTCAGCGGCGTCGCCATGTCGACGTCGAGATTGGGGCGGCCCAGCAAAAAGTCGCGCACGCAGCCGCCGACGAAGCGCACATGCTCCCGCCCCAGCGCCCAGACGACGGCACGCACGCCGGGAATGTCCATCCAGGGGATGTGGCTGACGGAGCGGACCGGCAGGTCGGCCAGGATCGGCGCGTTTGGCATCAGTCGAAGTGTCCCGGCACGATGGTGCCGTCTTCCATGCGCGGCGGCACATAATGCCGGCCGGCGGGCTCGTTCGAGGTGAGGCGATAGACGCCCAGCGTCAGCGCCGCCAGCACGATGCCGACGGACAGCAGCGAGACCCAGGGCACCTGCTGCGCCCACTCCGGCAGCCGGTCCGTGCCGTAAACCAGGCGCCAGGCGAAATAGACGATCAGCGGCAGCAGAAAGGGCAACAGGGTCATGAGGATGCTCCGCATCATGGCCGGTCAGTCCTCCCCGCCTGTCAGAACGTCCACCAGATTGACGAGCATGCCGGCGGTGGCCCCCCAGATGAAGCGGCCCTCATAGGGCAGTACGTAATAGTGCCGCCGCCGCCCGTCGCGCACGCGGGTTTCCCGCTGGTGGTTGCGGCGATCCAGAATCCAGCCGAGCGGTACCTCGAACACTTCGGCCACTTCGAACGGATCGACGGTCAGTTCGAAGGGCGGTTCGACCCAGGCGACGATAGGGGTGACGCCGTAGGCGGTGGAGGTTTCGTAGAGCGAAAGCTGGCCCAGAACCTCGATATGGTGGGGGGGCAGGCCGATTTCCTCCTGCGTTTCGCGCAGGGCCGTGGCTTCCAGGTGCGGGTCCTGTTCCTCCCAGCCGCCGCCGGGGAAGCTGATCTGGCCCGCGTGCTTTTTCAGATGGGCGGTGCGCTGGGTCAGCAGGATGGTCGGGCCCTGGTCGCGGTTGACGATGCCGACCAGCACGCCCGCTGGCTTCAGCCGCCGCTCGCCGACATAGCCGGGCCGGCCGTGCGGGTGCAGGTCGAAATCGCTGCGCTCGCCGCGTTTGACGGCGCGCGTCGCTTCCGGCCCCACCGGCAGCCCGCTCGCGGCGAGCCGGTCCAGAATCCGCTCTTTCCTCACGGGCCTGCCTGCCCCAGAGGGTGGAGGGTGCCGCCGGACCAGACGGCCAGGCTGCCGTCCGGCTGTTCCTCGGCCCGTTCCACCAAATCGTAAAACACAGAGCGGACGATAAGCGCCTCCAGACCGGGGCGGGCCATGATATAGGGGCGGGGCTCCTCGCCGGCGTCGTCGAACGTCAGCCAAATTGGGTGGTCGGCATCGGCGGCAATCCACTCGTCGATATTGGTGCGGAATTTCAAGATCTGGTTGCGGCCTTCGCCCTCCGCCGTCATTTCGACGGCGACGAAGGGGGCGTCCTCCACCTCGATCGTACCGCATTCGACGGGGGTGACGAGCAGGTACTCGCCATTCTCGCCACGGCGCATGACGGTGGAGAACAGCTTGACCAGCGCCATGCGGGTGAAGGGCAGGCCGTTGTGAAACCAGGTGCCATCCTTGGCGATCCGGATGCCGAAGTCCTTGCAGGGCTGGTCGCCACCGGCCTTGCCGGACTGGTCGCCACCGGCCTTGCCGGACAAAATCGATAGGTCGGGAGTGGGATCGCTCAACGCCATCACTCTCTGCATGCGCACGGGTTTGCACCCTATATAGGGGGCGCAGCGCATGGCGTGAAGCCATGGCGGTGGCAGAGCCGGGTGTGCGCCGGCGTTCGCCTTTTTGCCAACCTGGTGGCTCTGCTCTCGCCAGCCCTTGCCAACCACGGCATACTGTCCCCAGAGGCCCCGCGCGAAACAGGACGCCCGATGAACGAGATAGCAGAGGTTCCGGCCGAGGACGACGTGGTCGCTGCCGTCGATGCCCTTGGCGCCAGGCTGGCGGACGTCCGCGCCGCCATCGGCCAGGTGTTTTTCGGCCAGACCGATGTGATCGACCAGGTGCTGATCGCCCTGCTGGCCGGCGGCCATGCGCTGGTGGTCGGCGTGCCCGGCCTCGGCAAGACCCGGCTGGTGGAGACGCTGGGCACCGTCTTCGGCTTGCAGACCAAGCGCATTCAGTTCACGCCCGACCTGATGCCGGACGATATCCTGGGCTCCGAAGTGCTGGAGACGGCGGAGGACGGCAGCCGGCATTTCCGTTTTATGCCCGGCCCTGTCTTCACCCAGTTGCTGATGGCGGACGAGATCAACCGTGCCAGCCCGCGCACCCAGTCCGCCCTGCTCCAGGCCATGCAGGAGCGCCGTGTTGCCATTGCCGGCGAGGACAGGCCCCTGCCCAGCCCTTTCGCCGTGCTGGCGACCCAGAACCCGATCGAGCAAGAAGGCACCTATCCGCTGCCGGAAGCTCAACTCGACCGGTTTCTGTTCGATATCCGCGTGCCCTATCCCGACCGGGAGACGGAAGCGAAAATCCTGACCATGACCACGGGTGTGGCGGACCAGGCCGCGGGCGCTGCCATGACGCCGGAGGAATTGCTGGCCGCCCAGCGGCTGGTGCGGCAATTGCCGGTGGGCGAGCGGGTGCTGGAGGGCATTCTGCAACTGGTGCGTTCCGGCCGACCTGGCGGCGCGGAGGCGATGGAGAGCGCAACCCGGCATCTGGACTGGGGGCCGGGGCCGCGCGCGGCCCAGGCGCTGATGCTGGCGATCCGCGCCCGCGCTTTGCTGCAGGGCCGCCGTGCGCCGTCGCTGGACGATGCGGTGGCGCTGGCCGAACCCGCGCTTCGCCACCGCATCGGCCTGAACTACACTGCCCGTGCCGACGGGGTGAGTGCGGAGGATGTGATCCGCGACCTCGTCCGCCCGCTCGGCTGAGGGGGGCGCCTTGGCCGCCGCCCTTCTCCAGCACCGCCGGCGCGAGGCCGAGGCCTGGGCCGGCCGGTTGCCGGCCCTGCGCACCCAGGCGCTGCGGGTGGCGGCGACGGTGGCGATGGGCTCGCACGGGCGACGCCGGGCCGGGCAGGGCGACAGTTTCTGGCAGTTCCGGCCCTATCGCCCCGGCGATCCGGTGCGCCGCATCGACTGGCGGCGCTCTGCCCGCAGCGACCGCCCCTTTCTGCGCGAGCGGGAGTGGGAGGCAGCGGAAAGCTTCTGGTTCTGGCTCGACCGTTCGCCATCCATGGACTACCACAGCCACCCGAATGTGCTGACCAAGGGCGAACGGGCGGCGGTGCTTGCCATCGCCGCCGCGGCCCTGCTCGCCGGCTCCGGCGAGCGTATCGGCGTGCTGACCGCCGGCGGGCCGGTGGCAGCCGGCGCCGGCAAGCACGCGCTGGATCGGTTTCTGGTGCATCTGGCCGGCGCTGCGGACGAGGCGAACCTGCCGCCCGCCATCGGCCTGCCCCGCTTCTCCAGCGTGATCGGATTGGGCGATACCTTTGCGCCGCTCGACGATTGGGACCGCCGGATCGCGGCGCTTTCGGCGCCCGGCGTGCGCGGACAGCTGGTGCAGGTCGTCGATCCGGGCGAGGTGCGCTTTGCCCATCGGGGCCGGCTGCGTCTGGACGGCATGGAGGGGGAGGCGCCGGAACTGTTGCGCCGGGCCGAGGATCTGGCCGACGCCTACAACAGCCGTTTCGCTGCGCACGGAGACGGCCTTGCCGCGATTTGCCAGCGGCGGGGCTGGCGCTTTTTGCGGCATGCGACCGACGAGCCGCCGCTCGCCCTGTTGCTGTCTCTCTACCAGGCGCTTAGCCTGAACCGGCGGGTGGCGCATGCTTGAATTGGGCCTGATCGGCGTTGCCCAGCCCTGGGTGCTGGCGGCGCTGCTGGCGCTGCCGGGGCTTTGGTGGCTGCTGCGCCTGATACCGCCGCCGCCCCGGCGCGAGCGCTTTCCGGCCATTGCGCTGCTGTCCGGTCTGGTGGCGCGGGAGGAAAGCTCTGCCCGTATGCCCTGGTGGCTGCTGGCGCTGCGGCTGTTGCTGGCCGCACTGGTGATTGTGGCGCTGGCCGATCCGGTGTTTGCCCCGCAACGGGCGTTTCAGGGCAAGGGGCCGCTGTTGATCGTGGTCGATAATGGCTGGCATGGCGCTGCCGACTGGCCCGCCCGGCAACGCGTGCTCGCCAACCTGCTGGAAGAGGCCGACCGCAGCGAGCGCCCGGTCGCCATCCTGCCCACGGCCCACCGCGTCGCCCCGGCCGGGCCGGTCTCGTTCCGCCCCGCCGCTGCCTGGCGGGCCTTTGCCGGCGCTCTTGCGCCCCGGCCCTGGCCCACGGACCGGGCTGCGGTGTTCGCGGCCGTCGATGGGCAGGAGGGTCCCGGCGAGGCGGTTTGGCTCAGCGACGGCCTCGAGTCCGAGCGCCGTGCCGCGTTGGCGGAGCGCCTGCAACGGCTCGGCCGGCTGGTGGTTTTCCAGCCCGCCGGTGCGGCGGTGCTGTTGCAGGAGCCCGAGACCGCCGCCACCGGCCTCCGCATTGCCGCCCGCCGTGCCGATCCGCGTCTGCCGGCGGGAGTGAGCGTTCAGGCCGTGGCCGGCGATGGCCGGCTCCTGGCCAACACCGATTTGGCCTTTGCCGCCGGCGAGGCGGAAACGTCTGCCGACTGGACCCTGCCGCGGGAGCTGCTGAACCAGGCCGAGCGTCTGCAGATCGCCGGCAGCACCCATGCCGGCGGCACGGTGCTGCTGGACGACCGCTGGCAGCGCCGCCTTGTCGGCATCGCCGAGGCCGGAGACGAGCGCGCCGGGCATCCGCTGTTGGACCCGGACCATTATCTGCGCTCTGCCTTCGCCGATCTGGCGGCTTTCCGCTTCGGCCCGCTGCCGGCCCTCTTGGCGGAACGTCCCAACCTGCTCGTCACCCGCGAGCGGTTGCAGCCGGATGCGGTCACGGCGAGTGCGCTTGACACGTGGCTGGAAGCCGGGGGCGTGCTGTTGCGCTTTGCCAGCGCCGGCCTGGCGGAGGAGGCGGATGACTGGCTGCCGGTGCGCCTGCGCGCTGCCAGCCGAGCGCTTGGCGGGGCGCTGAGTTGGGAGGTGCCGCAGCGCCTCGCCCCCTTCCCGGAGGCATCGCCCTTTGCCGGCCTGGCCGTGCCGGAGGAGGTGACGGTCAGCCGCCAGGTGCTGGCCGAGCCGGGGCCGGGCCTGCGCGACAAGACCTGGGCCGTGCTCGCCGACGGCACGCCGCTGGTTACCGCCGAGCCGCGGGGGCGCGGCTGGGCGGTGCTGGTGCATGTCAGCGCCGGTGCGGACTGGTCGAGCCTGCCGCTATCCGGCCTGTTCCTGCAAATGCTGGAGCGCCTGGTGCGGCTCGGCCACGGCCAGGCCAGCCCGGAGGCCGGCGAAGCGCCGTTGCCCCCGAGGCTGGTTATGGACGGGTTCGCGCGCCTGCGGGAGCCGCCGCCGACGGTGCAGGCGCTGCCGCCAAGGCCGACGCCGGCGACGGCGCAACTCGGCCCCGACCATCCGCCTGGCTATTATGGCGGCGAGGCCAGCCGGTTCGCCTGGAACCTGGCGCCGGCGCTGGGCGCTGCGCCGCTCGCCGCCATTGCCGATTGGCCGGGTGGCGTCGACGTGCGTGGCTTCCAGCAGCGGCGCAGCCAGGACCTGGGCGCCTGGCTGTTTCTGGCCGCAGCCGCGGTGCTGGTGCTGGACACGCTCGCCTCGCTTTGGCTGCGTGGGCATTTGCGTCCGCGCCTGGGCGGAGCGATGGCGCTGGCAGCGGCCGCCGCCGGCCTGGCGCTGCTGCTGCCCGCCGATCCGGCCCGGGCATCGGACGAGATGGCGCTCCGGGCGACGCTCAACACCCATCTGGCCTATGTCGAAACCGGCGACCCGGCGGTGGACCGGGCGAGCCGGGCGGGGCTGGCCGGCCTCTCCCACATTCTGACCGCCCGCACCTCGGTCGAGCCGGGAACGCCGATCGGCGTCGATGTGGAAACGGACGAACTCGCCTTCTTTCCGCTGCTCTACTGGCCGGTGCTGCCGGACCAGCCCCTGCTCTCCAATGCCGCGCGGGAGCGGGTTTCGGCCTTCATGGAGCGCGGCGGCACCATATTGTTCGACACCCGCGACCGGGACGCCGGCGGCGAGGCCGGCCCCGGCACGCTGCGCCTGCGCCAGCTTCTGGACGGCATGCGCATTCCACCGTTGGAGCCGGTGCCCGGCGAGCATGTGCTGACCCGCTCCTTCTACCTGATCAGCGAATTCCCCGGCCGGTGGGAGGGGGCGCCGGTCTGGATTGAGGCCAACGCCGCCGCGGCCCGGGACGGTGTGACCAGCATCCTGATCGGGCGGCACGACTGGGCCGCGGCCTGGGCGCTGGGGCCAGACTGGCGGCCGCTTTATCCGGTCTACCCCGGCGGCGACCGGCAGCGGGAACTGGCCTACCGTTTCGGTGTGAACCTGGTCATGCACGTGTTGACCGGCAACTACAAAGGCGACCAGGTGCACATTCCCGACATTCTCGAACGGCTCGGGCAATGAGGGGGGAGGCGGTATGAGCGGCGTCGGCATTGCCTTTGCCCCGCTGGTCCCTTGGTGGGCGATTGCCGTGATCGCGGGCTTGGCGTTGCTGCTCTCTGGCGTTGCGCTGTGGCGGCGGGCGCGGGGCGCGGTCTGGCGGCTGCTGGCCTTTTCCCTGCTGGTGGCCGCACTGACCAGGCCGCTCTGGCTGGAGGAGCAGCGGCGCCCGCATCCGGACGTGGCAATCGCCCTGATCGACGAGTCGCCCAGCCAGGCCATCGGCGAACGCGCCGCCCAGCGGGAGGCGGCGCTGGCCGACCTGCGCGAGCAGGCCAAGCGCCTGCCCAATCTCGAATGGCGCGAGGTGCGGGCGGGAACGCCCGATGCGCGCGCACCCGGCACCCGCCTGTTCGAGGCGTGGCGCCGGGCCATTGGCGACGTGCCACCCGGCCGCCGCGCGGGCGTGCTGGTGCTGAGCGATGGCCAGGTGCATGATCGCCCCGCCGCGGGCGAGGTGACGGGGCCGCTGCACCTGCTGCTGACCGGCGCGCCAGGCGAGCGCGACCGGCGGTTGAAGCTGTTGCAGGTGCCCCGTTACGGGATTGTCGGTGAGACGGTGAAGCTCCAGGCACAGGTGGATGACCTGGGCACAAAGGCAGGGCCCGCACAGGCAGAAATCAGCCTGCGCCGCGACGGTGAATTGCTGGGCACCGCCTCGGTTCCGACGGGCGAGGCGTTCGACCTGCAGGTGCCGCTGGTGCGCGCCGGCTCAGCGCTGGTCGAGGTTTCGGTGGGGGCGGGGCCGGCGGAACTGACTTTGCAGAACAACCGCGCCGTCGCCTCGGTCAATGCCGTGCGCGACCGGCTGCGGGTGCTGTTGATCTCCGGCACGCCGCATGCGGGCGAGCGCGTGTGGCGCAACCTGCTGAAATCGGACCCCGCGGTCGATCTGGTGCATTTCACCATCTTGCGCCCGCCGACCAAGCAGGACCTGACGCCGGTGGAGGAACTGGCGCTGATTTCGTTCCCTGTGCGGCAGTTGTTCCAGGACAAGCTCAGCGAGTTCGACCTGGTTGTGTTCGACCGCTACACGCTGCGTGGGCTGATCGCCCCCGGCTATCTGGAAAATATTGCTCATTTCGCCCGCAATGGCGGCGCGGTGCTGATCGCGGTCGGGCCGACCTATGCCGACCGTTATGCCTCGATCCACAACAGCGCCATCGGCGACATCATGCCGGCCGCACCGACGGGAGGCGTGCTAGAGCAGGGGTTCCGGCCGGGCGTGACGGCGCTGGGCCGCCGCCATCCCGTAACGGGCGGCCTGGACCGCGAGGAGCGGTGGGGGCGCTGGTTCCGGCAGGTGGAGGCCGGCGTTTCCGGCGGGCAAGTGCTGATGACCGGCCCGGGGGGGCAGCCCCTGCTGGTGCTGGACCGGGTGGGCGATCCGGCAAACCAGGGGCGGGTTGCGCAGTTTCTGTCCGACCATATCTGGCTCTGGGCCCGCGGCTATGAGGGCGGCGGCCCGCATGGCGAGCTGCTGCGGCGTCTGGCCCACTGGCTGATGAAAGAACCGGAACTGGAGGAGGAAGCGCTGCTCGTTTCCGCCGAGGGACGGACGCTGGCGATCGAGCGCCGCTCGCTGGGCGAGGAGCCGCCGGCGGTGCGGGTTACCGCGCCGGATGGGGCGGTCCGGGCCGTTGAATTGAAAGCGCTGGCGGCCGGACGGTTCGGTTCGTCCGTGCCGGTGACGGCGGACGGGCTTTATCGGGTGGAGGATGGCACCGCCAGCGTCGTTGCGGTTGTCGGCGCGCTCGATCCGAAGGAACTGGAAGATGCCCGCGCCAGTGCGGAACCGCTGCGAGAGGCAGTGGCCGCGCGGGCCGGGGGGGAACACTGGCTATCCGCAGGCGTGCCGAGCCTGCGCCACATTGCGCCGGGCCGCCCCGCCGCCGGGCGTGGCTGGGCCGGCCTGCACCGTAACGAAGCCCACACTGTCACCGGCCTGGAGCAGCACCCCCTGTTGCCGGCATGGCTATTGCTGGCGCTGGCAGCCGGGCTGTTAACGGCGACCTGGTGGCGGGAATCCCGCTGACGGCCGGCTTGCGGCGGCGCAGCTGAAATTCGCGCCCTGGGGATTTCGGGGTCAGGCGGCGGCCTTGCGGGCGCTGGCCTTGGCCTCCGATTTGCTGGCCTCTGCCTTTTTGGACTGCGGCGGCGGATCGCGTAGAACGTAGCCGCGCCCCCAGACGGTTTCGATATAGTTCTCGCCGCCGGTGGCCATGTTCAGTTTTTTCCGCAGCTTGCAGATGAAGACGTCGATAATCTTCACCTCCGGCTCGTCGATGCCGCCGTAGAGATGGTTCAGGAACATCTCCTTCGTCAGCGTCGTGCCTTTGCGGATCGAGAGGAGTTCCAGGATCTGGTATTCCTTGCCGGTCAGGTGTAACGGCTGCTCGTCCACCTCCGCGGTGCGGGTGTCGAGGTTGACCGCCAGCCGCCCGGTTCGGATCACCGATTCTGCATGGCCGCGCGCGCGCCGGATGATGGCTTGTACGCGGGCCACCAGCTCCCGCCGATCGAACGGCTTGGTCAGGTAGTCGTCGGCGCCGATACCGAAGCCTTTGATCTTGCTGTCCGGCTCCGACAGGCCGGAGAGGATCAGCGTTGGCGTATCCACCTTGGCGGAGCGCAGTCTGCGCAAGACCTCGTACCCGTCGATATCCGGCAAGAGGATATCGAGGACGATCAGGTCGTAGTCATAAAGCTTGCCGATCTCTAGGCCGTCTTCGCCCAGGTCGGTGGTATCGCAAACAAACCCTTCAGCCTTTAGAATGGCCTCTACGGTTCGCGCTGTCGCGCTATCGTCTTCAACGATCAGGACCCGCATTCACCGCACCTCTGTTCGATTCGGTTATCCAACTGTCATGCTTAATATCACCTTATCCGTGCAGAATTAACAAGAGATAAATTTTTGGTTGTGTTCCAGGCAAAAGCGCGAACGGCGAAATTCGGCGCTTCCGCCACAATCTTGCGCGTTTGCAGAAAACCGAGACGGGTAATGCGCGCAAAAGTTGTGCTTCGAATCGCTTAATCGTCCGGGCTAAGGCGGTATTGGTTAACCCGGGTGGTGCGCAGACCGGCGAGCCCGTAACGTTCGACCAGGCGTTGCCAGGACAGGATTTCCTCCTCGCTGAGGCTGTAGCGCTCGCAGGCCTGTGCCAGGGACAGTAGCCCGCCGCGCACGGCGGCGACCACCTCCGCCTTGCGTCGGATCACCCAACGTTTGGTGTCCGGAGGCGGCAGGGTTTCCAGCGTCAATGGCTCGCCGGTCGGGCCGATGACCCGGGTGGGGGAGTTGGTGGAATCGCTATGCATGCCTTCTTCAAAACCCGATTGACGGTGTCCTGCCGTCCCGGCTCCCCCCGCAGGTTTCGAACACTGACAGGGCAATCTTGCAAAAGGCCTAACGCATCCCAATTGCGTTCGGATTATCAGAGGCTTACCGGACTTCTTACAACCTCCCGGGATCTCCAGACCGGGCGGCGGGGGATGCCGGGGCCGGGCAAATGCAGCCATGTTGCTGATTTTGTGGGCACAAATGTCTTAAAACCCTCACAACCAAAGCGTTGACCCGCCGCCCGGAACGCGCTAACAGCGGCGCCACGTATAATACTTTCGGCCAGGGGAGGCCGCTATGAAAGATGTGCTGCCGCCGGATTATCAACCGTCCGAGCAGGAAGAGTTCATGAACCCGCTTCAGGTGGAATTTTTTCGCCAACAGTTGCTGGCATGGCGCGATCAACTGCTGGAGGATGCGGAGCATACCTTGCATTCGCTGCAATCCGACAGCCTCGCCCAGCCGGATTGGACCGACCGGGCCTCCATGGAGACCGACCGGGCGCTGGAACTGCGCACCCGCGACCGCGCGCGCAAGCTGATCGTCAAGATCAACGAGGCATTGACCCGCGTCGAAGACGGCTCCTACGGCTATTGCGAGGAAACCGCCCAGCCAATCGGCATCAAACGCCTGATGGCCCGCCCGATCGCGACGCTCAGCATCGAGGCGCAGGAGCGGCACGAACGGATGGAGCGCTCGCACCGCAACGATTGACGCCGGTTGGCCCCAGGGCCCCGGCGTTTTTTTCGGTGTGTGGCTTCACGGTTTGTCAACCAAAACGGGCGATGTTAGGGTTTCCGTTACCCTTTATTGCCCAATGGTTGAGCCGCCATGCTGCAAACGCCGATTCCCATCCAAACGGCAAGCGAGGCTGTGCGCCAAGCCCGGACGGTGCGCCGGGCGCTGATGCTCGCCCTGGGAGGCGTGGTGCTGGCCATGGCCTCGCTGGGTGCCGAGGCGGCCGGCCTGTTTCCGCAGGCTATGGTGCCGGCTCTTGCCGGCCTGGCGCTCGCCCTGGCGGGCGGCGGGATGGCATGGCGTGCCGCCGCCTTTCCCGAGATCGCGGCCGTTTCGGCCGATGCCTGGTCCCCGCCGCCGGGCGCCTGCCCAGCCGTGGAGGCGGACCGTCTGCCTGACGCCACGCTGCCGGCCGAGGCGGGTTCCCAGCTCCGCGGCCTGTTCGAAGACGGCCCGATCGGTATCGCCATCGTTGCCGACGACGGCCAGGTGGTCGAGAGCAACCCCGCGTTCCGCAGCCTGACCGGCGGCACGGCGGAGCACCCCTCCGACTCCGGCTCGCTGGCAGCCCTGGTCCGCATCCCCGATAGCGGGGCGTTGGGCGAGTGTCTGGCCTCGCCCGCGGCGGCTAGCGTCGAGGTCGCGGTCGGGCAGGGGGAGGACCGGTCGGGCAGGCTGTTCCTCGGGCCGGTGGAGCAGGGGCGCCGGGTCATTCACCTCATCGACACGACCCGCCAGAAAAAGCTGGAAGTGCAGTTCGCCCAGTCGCAGCGCATGCTTGCGGTGGGCAAGCTTGCCGGCGGAATCGCTCACGATTTCAATAACCTGCTCACCGCCATGACCGGGTTCTGCGACCTGCTGCTGCTGCGGCACACGCCGGGCGATCCGTCGTTCGCGGATATCATGCAGATCAAGCACAACGCCAACCGGGCCGCGAATCTGGTGCGGCAATTGCTGGCCTTCTCGCGCCAGCAGACCCTGCAGCCGCGGGTGCTGACGCTGGCCGATGTGATCGCTGACCTTTCCAGCCTGCTGCGCCGCCTCCTCGGCGCCGGCATCGAGCTGCGGGTGGCGCATGGTGCCGATGTCTGCCCGGTGCGGGTCGACCGGGTCCAGTTGGAGCAGGTGTTGATCAACCTGGCCGTCAACGCCCGCGATGCCATGGATGGCAACGGCAGGCTCGAAATCCGCAGCCGCGATGTCCAGCCGAGCCAGGTCGGCGACCCGCCGCGGCAGCCGCCGCTGCCGGCGGCGCGCTGGGTGCTGATCGAGGTGCTCGATACTGGTCAGGGTATTCCGGCCGAGCATCTCGACCGGATTTTCGAGCCGTTCTTCACCACCAAACCGGTGGGGGAGGGAACGGGGCTGGGGCTGTCCACCGTCTACGGCATCGTCAAGCAGACCGGCGGCTATATCTATGCGGAAAACACCAGCAGCGGCGCGCTGTTCAGCGTCTACCTGCCAGCCCATGCCGGGGAGGCGGGGGAGGCGGCGGATGCCGCGGCTCAGAACCGGTCGGACCTGACCGGACAGGGCGCCATTCTGCTGGTCGAGGATGAGGACCCGGTCCGGCTGTTCGCCGCACGCGCGCTGCGCAGCAAAGGCTACCAAGTGACCGAGGCCCGCACCGGCGAGGCCGCGATGGCCCTGCTGGAAGCTGCCGCAGAGCCGTTCGATCTTCTGGTGACCGATGTTGTCATGCCGGAGATGGATGGGCCGACCCTGATTGAGCATGTGCGGGGGACCTGGCCGGACATGCGCGTTATCTGCATCAGCGGCTATGCCGAAAGCACGTTCCGCGACAAGCTGAGCGAGTTCGAAGACCTGCATTTCCTCTCCAAGCCCTTCAGCCTCCAGCAATTGGCCGGCAAGGTCAAAGAGGTGATGACCGGGTGAGGCTGGGCCTGCCGGGGGATTCGAGGGGCGCGGTATCGGGGGTCGGCGGTGTGGGGCATCTGTGTTCCGTCTTCGGGCCCGCGGTTGTGGATAAAATGCTATAAACTCCTAATTTGTCCACCAAAACAGGCGCATAAAAAGAACATTGCATGAAAGAACAAAATATGGACAATAGCCCCGTTGCCAACGCGCGGCGGCGCGTGCGATGATGGAGGTAGAAAATGTCAGATACCGCTCTACGTTTGGTTGAGAATCGGGAAATGGATAAGAAAAAGGCTCTGGACGCCGCGTTAAGTCAGATTGAGCGTGCCTTCGGCAAGGGCTCGATCATGCGCCTCGGCGACAATGACAAGAAGATCGAGATCGAGGCGGTTTCGTCCGGCTCTATCGGTCTCGATATCGCGCTCGGCATCGGCGGCTATCCGCGCGGTCGGGTGGTTGAGATTTTCGGGCCGGAGAGTTCGGGCAAGACCACGCTTGCCCTGCACCTGGTGGCGGAAGCGCAGAAGGCCGGCGGGTCTGCCGCCTTCGTTGATGCGGAACACGCGCTCGACCCCAGCTATGCCCGCAAACTGGGCGTGGACCTGAGCGAGCTGCTGATCTCCCAGCCGGATACGGGGGAGCAGGCGCTGGAGATCACCGACACGCTGGTGCGCTCCGGCGCGCTGGACGTTATCGTGGTCGACAGCGTCGCCGCCCTGGTGCCGCGGGCGGAGTTGGAAGGCGAAATGGGCGATTCACTGCCCGGCCTCCAGGCCCGACTGATGAGCCAGGCGCTGCGCAAGCTCACCGCATCCATCAACAAGTCTCACACCATCGTCGTCTTCATCAACCAGATCCGCATGAAAATTGGCGTGATGTTCGGCAATCCAGAGACGACGACCGGCGGCAATGCCCTGAAATTCTACGCCTCCGTCCGTCTCGACATCCGCCGTATCGGCCAGATCAAAGACCGGGACGAGGCCACCGGCAACCAGACCCGCGTCAAGGTGGTGAAGAACAAGATGGCGCCGCCGTTCAAGGTGGTGGAGTTCGACATCATGTATGGCGAAGGAATCTCCAAAACCGGCGAACTGTTGGACTTGGGCGTGACGGCCGGCATTGTGGAAAAATCGGGCTCGTGGTTCTCCTGCGAGGGCAAGCGCCTCGGCCAGGGGCGGGAAAACGCCAAGAATTTCTTGCGGGAGAACCCGGATGTCGCGGGCCTGATCGAAACCCGCATCCGCGCCAATGCCGGGCTGGTGGAAGACCTGATGCTGACCGGCGATCCGGAAGAAGACAGCGACAGCGACGCCGATGCCGGCGACCGGGCGCCGGCGGCTGCGGCCGGCGACTCCCTGGTCTGATCGAGGCTCCTGGTCTGATCGAGGCTCCTGGTCTGATCGAGGCTTAGGCACCGCGCGCGGGCGGCCCCAGTGGCTGGCTCGCGCCAGCGGTCGCCTGGACACAGTCGGCCCGCCGCGATAAGGGAAGGCTCGCGGCTCTTGCCTTTGCGATGGCGCTGGCAAGACCGTCTGCATTTCGATCAACAGGCGTGAGCATCCATGGCGACGACGAGCGACATCCGCGCGACTTTTCTGAACTATTTCGCCAAGAACGGGCACGAGGTGGTGGCCTCCAGCCCGCTGGTGCCGCGCAACGACCCGACCCTGCTGTTCACCAACGCTGGCATGGTGCAGTTCAAAAATGTTTTCACCGGCGTCGAGCACCGGCCCTATTCCCGTGCGGTCACCTCGCAAAAATGCGTGCGGGCCGGCGGCAAGCACAATGACCTGGAAAACGTCGGCTACACCGCCCGCCACCACACGTTTTTCGAGATGCTGGGCAATTTCTCGTTCGGCGACTACTTCAAGGACAATGCGATCGAGTTCGCCTGGAACCTGGTGACCGGCGAATTTGGCCTGCCGAAGGACAAATTGCTGGTCACGGTCTATTCCGAGGACGAAGAAGCCGCGGTCCTTTGGAAAAAGATCGCTGGCCTCTCCGACGACAAGATCGTCCGCATCCCGACCAGCGACAATTTCTGGGCCATGGGCGACACCGGGCCCTGCGGTCCGTGTTCGGAAATTTTCTACGACCACGGCCCGGCGATCCGGGGCGGCCCGCCCGGCTCGCCGGAAGAGGACGGCGACCGGTTTATCGAGATCTGGAACCTGGTGTTCATGCAGTACGACCAGGTGACGAAGGAGGAGCGCAACGACCTGCCGCGGCCATCCATCGACACCGGCATGGGCCTGGAGCGCATTGCCGCCGTGCTGCAGGGCAAGCACAACAACTACGATATCGATCTCATGCGCGCCCTGATCCTGGCCTCGGCGGAGGCGACCGGTGTCGATCCCGATGGCGAGCAGGCGGCCTCGCATCGGGTGATATCGGACCATTTGCGGGCCGCCAGCTTCCTGATCGCCGACGGCGTGCTGCCGTCGAACGAAGGGCGGGGCTATGTGCTGCGCCGCATCATGCGCCGCGGCATGCGTCACGCGCACATTCTGGGTGCGCAGGACCCGCTGATGTGGCGGTTGGTGCCGGAATTGGTGCGCCAGATGGGCAGCGCCTTCCCGGAGCTGAACCGTGCCCAGGCGCTGATCACCGAGACGCTGAAGCTGGAGGAGGAGCGCTTCAAGCAGACCCTCGGCCGCGGCCTGCGGCTGCTGGATCAGGAGACCGGGAGCCTCAGCGCCGGCGGCACCCTTGACGGCGAGGTCGCGTTCCGCCTTTACGACACCTACGGCTTCCCGCTCGACTTGACCCAGGACGTGTTGCGCGCGCGCCAGATTGCGGTGGACACCGACGGCTTCGACGCCGCCATGGAGCGGCAACGGGCCGAGGCGCGTGCCGCCTGGGCCGGCTCCGGCGAGGCGGCAGACGAGGCCATTTGGTTCGACCTGCGCGAGAAGGTGGGCGCCACCGACTTCCTCGGCTATGGCACGACCGAGGCGGAGGGCGTAATCGTCGCCCTCGTCGTCGATGGTCAACCGGTCGACAAGGCTGGGGTGGGCCAGCAGGTGGCGATCCTCACCAACCAGACGCCGTTTTATGGCGAGTCCGGCGGCCAGGTTGGCGACAGCGGCCATGTCGCGGCCGAGGACGGGCGTGCCACCGTGCGCGACACGCAAAAGAAGCTGGGCGATCTGTTTGTGCATTTCGCGACGGTCGAGGCTGGCACGCTGTCGGTCGGCGATCCGGTGGCGCTCAATGTCGATACCGCTCGGCGCAACGCCATCCGCCGCAACCATTCGGCGACGCACCTGCTGCACGCAGCCTTGCGGCGCGCGCTTGGCGATCACGTGGCCCAGCGCGGCTCGCTGGTGACATCCGAGCGGCTGCGCTTCGACATTTCGCACCCGAAGGCGGTCGAGGCGGTCGAGCTTGCCCGGATCGAAGCGGAGGTGAACGAGCGCGTTCGCCTGAACGCGCCGGTCTCTACCCGCCTGATGCCAACGGAGCAGGCGATCGAGGCGGGCGCCATGGCGCTTTTTGGCGAGAAGTACGGCGACGAGGTGCGGGTCGTCACCATGGGCGGCGACGATCCGGACCATTCCGACCGGCCCTATTCCGTCGAACTCTGCGGTGGCACGCATGTGCAGCAGACCGGCGATATCGGCTCCTTCCTGGTGGTGGCCGAGGGCGCGGTTGGCGCCGGCGTCCGCCGCATTGAGGCGCTGACCGGCCAGGCCGCTCAGGCCTATGCGGCGGAGCGGCTGCGCCTGCTGGAACAGGCGGCGCAACAACTGCGCACCACGCCCGACCATGTCTCCGAGCGCATTGCGGCGCTGCTGGACGAGCGGCGCAAGCTGGAGCGGGAAATCACCGACCTGCGCCGCCAGCTCGCCACCGGCGGCGGTGGCGCCAAGCCGGACGTGCGGGAGGTCGGCGGCTTCAAATTCGCGGCCCGCAAGCTGGCCGACGTGCCGGCGAAGGACCTGCGCGGCATGGCCGACGAGATCAAGGGCCAGATCGGCTCCGGCGTGGTCGCCATCGTGACCGTGGTCGAGGGCAAGGGCTCGCTGGTGGTCGGCGTCACCGATGACCTGAAGGGCAGGGTCAGCGCCGTCGATCTGGTGCGCGCCGGGGCGGCGGCCATGGGCGGCAAGGGCGGCGGCGGCCGTCCCGACATGGCCCAGGCCGGCGGCCCGGATGGCGACAAGGCGGACGACGCGCTGGCGGCTATTGCGGCGGCGCTGGGCTGACGGCGGGGGAGGGAGCGTACCGGCCGGCTAGAGCGGGTCCCGATCGATTGGATCGGGTGGATCTGCTCGAAATTTGGCAGTTAGAGCATCTTATCCGGCAAATTGATTGCGATAGCGATTCTATGTGAACCGGCGATGCTCTACCCCGCCGGGAATCCCTCCCATAGCCTTTGGTAGGCGAACAGCGCTGGCGCGCCGCCGGTGTGCCAGAAGCAGACGCGTTCGCCGTCCGGCAGCACATGGCGGCGGCGGAGCGCCAGCAGGCCGGCGAACACCTTGCCGGTGTAGACCGGGTCTAGCACCACACCCTCGCGCCCGGCCATCATGCGCACTGCTTCGATGACGCCTTCGTTGAGGCGTCCATATCCCGGCGCCAGCGAATCGTCGAACACGGCGATATCGTCTTCGTGCACCGGGTTGTCGAGCCCCAGCAGGTTGCCGATTTCGCGGCAGCGGTCGAACAGACGCGGGATCTGGGCGCCGGCATTGCGGCGCACGCAGAGGCCCAGCACCGGGTCCTCGCACCCCAGCGCGCGCAGCCCGAACAGCAGGCCGGCATGGCTGGCGCCGCTGCCGGACGCAATCACGTGCACCGTGTGGGTGCGGCACTGCTCGCGATATTCCGCCGCTGCCCGGCAATAGCCGAGCGCGCCCAGCGGCCGGTGGCCGGGGCCGAGCGGGATGACATAGGGGTGGCGTCCGGCTGCCCGCAATTCGTCGGCCCAGACCGCCAGTGCACGGTCGGCCCCGGCCTCGTCCTCGCCGTGGGGATAGGAGCGGGTCTCGGCCCCGAAAAGCCGGTCGAGAAACGCATTGCCGCCGGTCTTGTAGAGCCAATCGTCGGTCGCGACCCGCTCCTCCAACTGCAGGCAGACCTTCAACCCCAGCCGCGCACCCGCGGCCGCCGCGGTGCGCATGAAGTTGGATTGTACCGCGCCGGTGATCAGCACGGTGTCGGCGCCTTCCGCCAGCGCCTCGCCAAGGTAGTAGGCGAGTTGGCGCACCTTGTTGCCGCCCATGCCGAGGCCGCCGACGTCGTCCCGCTTCAGCCAGAGGTCGAGCCCCAGGTCGGTGGAGAGATTTGTGGCGCGTTCCAGCGGGGTTGCCGCCGCCTGTCCCAGCCCGGCTTCGGGAAAGCGGGCGAGGGCGGTGAGAAGGTCGGTCATTGGCTTTGCCTCGTTCGCCGTAGCTGTGCCATCGGGCGGTTCGAACCGGATGCTGGGCTTTGTGCCGGTCGCTTCGGCGTAGCGGTGCAAGGTGTTGGGCGAAGGATTGCGGCGCCCGCGTTCCGGCTGCACGGTTGCGAAGCATCGGGCGCCGATGCGCGTTTGAGCCTTAACGGAGGCATTGCGGTCCGGTCAAGGCCGGCGCTCGCGGTTGCTCCTGGCCAGCCAAATGCCGCTGACAACGATGAGGGAAGCGCCGGCGAGTGTCCAGGCCACCGGCACTTCGCCGAAGGCCAGCCAGGCAAACACCGCGGCGTGGACCAGGGTGGAATAGAACAGCGGCGCCAGCAGGCTGGCCTCGCCCTCGCGCATAGCGGCGATCATCAGCATCTGGCCGCTGACCGTGATGGCGCCGATCAGGACGATCAGCCCGGCCTGCTCCCCGGTCGGTACCGCCCAGATGAAGGGCAGCATGCTGGCGGTGATCAGCAGGCCCCCGCCATTGGTATAGACCATGGCGGTGCCGACCGCGTCGCGCTGCGCCACATAGCGGGCGCAGGTCACCTCCACCCCCATGGCGAGCGCGGCGGCAAACGGCACCAGCGCCATGACCTGGAATGTGTCCGGCGTCGGCCGGGTGATCAGCAGGGCGCCGGCAAAGCCGACAGCGACCGCGCCCCAGCGGCCGCCGCGCACTTTCTCGCCCAGAAACAGGGCTGCCAGCAGCAGGGCAAAGAACGGGCTGGCATACGAAATCGCGGTGACGTCGGCGACGGGGAGGTAGGCGACGGCGATGAACACGCACGTGGCCGAGGTCACGCCGCCGCCGCTGCGCAACAGATACATCCACGGCACTTGCGAGCGGGCCCGTGCATGCCGGGTGGCCAGCAGCGGTGCGACCAGCAGAAAGCCGGAAAGATAGCGCCCGAAGGTGATCAACAGCGGATGGATCGGGTTTTCGGCCTGGGTCTCCGCCACCAGCCGGGCGACGATGTTGGTGGCCGCGAAAAAGGCGCAAGCGCTCAGAACGAGGAGGATGGGCCGCATGCGGGCAGGTCGCCTTCCGGCAGGAGCTGTCTGTTCGAGGGCATGCGGCATAGGCTATGCTGGGGCCCAAGCGAGATGTTAGCGATCCCGGAGGCTGACCGCCATGTCCACCGCCACGCCATCCGATCAGCAGGCTGAGCGCGCCGCGTTCTACGACACCATCCGCCCGCAGTCTCTGACCCCGCTGTGGGAGGTGATGTCCGGTCTGATCACGCCGGAGCCGAAATCCGGTTGCCAGCCGGCCCACTGGCCCTACCAAGCGGTGCGCCCGCACGTGCTGGCATCGGGGGACATCATCTCGGCAGAGGAAGCGGAGCGGCGGGTGCTGGTGCTGGAAAATCCCGGCCTCGCCGGCCAGAGCCGGGCCACCACTTCGCTTTATGCCGGCCTGCAATTGGTGCTGCCGGGCGAGATCGCGCCGGCGCACCGCCACTCCCAGACTGCGCTGCGCTTTCTGATGGAAGGGCAGGGCGGTTACACCACCGTCGCGGGCGAGCGGGTTGCGATGAGCCCGGGCGACTTTGTCATCACGCCGACCTGGGGCTGGCACGACCACGGCAATCTGGGCGCCGGCCCGGTGGTCTGGCTCGACGGGCTCGACATTCCGATGATCCAACTGCTGGACACCAGCTTTGCCGAGCGCTCGGCAGAGAAGGCGCGCGAGCCGACCGTCCAGCCGGGCGCGACGCTGGCCCAGTATGGCAACGCGATGCTGCCGGACGAGACGCCGCCGGGCCGAACCTCGCCGGTGTTCCACTACCCGTATGACCGTTCCAAGGCCGCAGTCGGCGCCGCGGCGCTCGACGCCTGCCACGGCCGACGTCTGCGCTATGTCAACCCGGTGACGGGGGCGCATGCGATGCCGACCATGGCGGCTTATCTCCAGGCCTTCGCGGCGGGCTTCGAGACCCAGCCCTACCGCTCCACCGACGCCACTGTTTTTTGCGTGGCGGAGGGCGAGGGCGAAAGCGAGATCGGCGGTCAGACCTTCGGCTGGGCGCCGGGGGATGTGTTCGTCGCGCCGAGCTGGGCCTGGCGCCGTCACCGCGCGGGCACGGACGCTGTGATCTTCAGCTTCTCCGACCGGGCGGTACAGGAAAAACTTGACCTCTGGCGCGAAGATCGCGGCAACACTCCCTGAACCCAAGACGAGACCATCCATGCCCCAAGCCACGCTGTTGCACGGCCCCACCTCGCCCTTTGCCCGAAAGGCCCGTATCGCCATCGCCGAACGCGGCATCGGACATTTGGTGGCCGAAGTGGCCGTCACCGTCCGCACCCCGGAAAACGAGGTGTTACAGCACAGCCCCACCGGCAAGGTGCCGGCCCTGGTCGTGAACGAGGGGCCGGAGAAAGGCCTTGTCCTGATCGAATCCTCGCTGATCTGCGAGTATCTCGATACCATCGGCGACGCGGCGCCGCTGCTGCCGCCGGCCCGCCCGGAGCACTGGCTGGAGCGGGCGCTGGATGCTTACGCCCACGCCCTGATGGACTCCATCGCCTGGCGCACCCGCGAGTTCCGCAAGCCGGAGGCGTTCCAATACCAGCCCTTCGTCGCCTATGAGTACGAGCGGGCAGAACGCTGTTTCGACGACCTGGAAGCCCGCGCTGGCGGCCTGGCCAAGGGGCCGCTCAGCCACGGCCGCATCCTGCTGGCGATTGCGCTTGACTACAGCCTCTACCGCTTTCCGGAACTGGACTGGCGCCCCGCCCGTCCTCGGCTCACTGCCTGGTATGAGGACATGGCGGCTCGGCCGTCGTTCCGGGCCACCGCCCCTTAGCCCTCCCAACCATCGTTCGAGGACTCAGCCCCCGTGCCCCAGATGAAGCTATTCCACTCCCCCACTTCTCCTTTCGCCCGAAAGGTGCGCATCGTCGCCCACGAGCGCGGCCTGACCGGCCAGATTACCGAGGTGCCCTCTCAACTGCGCACGCCGCAGAACGAGGTGCTGGCCCATAGCGCCACCGGCAAGGCGCCCTGCCTGGTGGTCGAGGACGGACCGGACAAAGGCCTTACCATGGTCGAGTCGGCGATGGTCTGCGAATACCTGAACACGCTGGGCGACGCCCCCTCGCTGCAACCGGCCCCCGGCGGCCCTGCCTATTGGCGCGAGAAGGCGCTGGACGGCTTCGCTCATGCCTTCCTCGATTCCATCGCCTGGCGCAGCCGCGAAGGCCGGCGGCCGGCGGGCGAGCAGTCGCCGGGCTTTATCGACCTGGAGACCGCGCGCCAGGCCCGCTGCTTCGATGAACTGGAAACACGGGTGGACGAATTGGCGGCGCAGGAGATCAGCCTCGCCCGCATCCTGACCGCGGTAGCGCTCGACTTCTACGATCTGCGCTTTGGCGAGGACTGGCGTCGCAGCCGCACGCGCCTGGCCGCGTGGCATGCGAAATTGGCGGCCCGGCCGTCCTTCCAGGCAACGAAGCCCGCGTAATTCCCGAGAAGGCGACCCTGGTCTCCATCGGCGAGTGCATGCTGGAACCGTCGGAGCCGTGCGGACGGCAGCGGCGCCCGGGTCGCCTGTCTGACCGCCCTCGGCGACGATCCGTTCAGCGCCGATATGATCCTTGCCTGGCAAGCGGCGGGCATCGGCACCGGCCTCGTCTGCCGGAAGGCGGGCCGGGTGCCGGGGTATTACTGGATCAAGACCGACGCCGCCGGCGAGCGCAGCTTCTACTACTGGCGCGACGCGGCGCCCTGCCGCGACCTGTTTTGCGGGGCTGAGGCAGCCGAAATGCGAGCGTCTTGCGCTCGACCCGGTTCTGGTTCACGCTGACGGTTCTTCGGGCGCGGTTCTATCGGGAAGGGTAAAAGCATGGCCAATCTGGGTGCCTTCGTCGGCAAGATCGAAACGTTTCTGAACGACATTTCGCGGCTGGAAGTCACCACTGTCGTCGGTGATTTCAAACTGGTCTATAACGAAAACAGCAAGAAGTGGGAGCCGCAGCCCGGCGCAGGGCCGCTTGAGGGAATCCAGACCAATATTAACCTCTTTCAGGGGGATCTCTGGACGGCCATGCACAGCGACTATTCCGGCAGCGGGGATGCGGCGGTCCGCACGTTTCATCAGTCCCAGGTGGACAAGGCGCAAGGCATCGTTGACGGCAATATCAGGGCGTTCAAGGAAATCGTTCAATTGCTGGCCAGCGCCCGACAGAGCAATTCCCTCACGCATGAAATAGAGGCGGCGAAGCGCAGGCTGACGAAAGCCAAGAGCGAGTTGGCAGCCAAGCCTGATGATGACGAGCGCAAAAAGGCCGTCATCGACGCGGAAAACGCGCTGACCGAACTCGAAGAGTTCGCGAAAAGCCAGAAAAACGAAGAATAGGGGCCGGCGGCTGTGTCGCTCCGCACGTCGCTGGAGCAATTGCTCGACGATCTCCACAAGCTGGAGATCAACACTATCGAGAAGCCGGGCCTGACGGCGCAGAAAATGCCGGCGCCGCTGCTGGCGATCCACGACATCGTCACAAGCTATGAGCGGTTCGACCCGTCCGTCCACGGCATGGCGGCGGAGGGGGCGGAGGGCCGCCGCACTGCCGGCTCCCTGATCAATCGGCTGAAACGGTTGCAGCGGCATGCGGAAGAGCGCGTCGAAGCGCTGCGTGCCGCCGACTCGGTCAGCGATCAGGGCGACCGGTTCATTTACAACCGCATCCATCAGAACACCTTGACCCTGCTCGGGATTCTGGAGCAGGCCCAAAAAGAGCGCGACTTGGCTCGTGAGGATGGGCGCGGCAGCGATATCGAAACCGTGCTGCAACAGCAGACCCAGTCGATTGCCCGGCGCCGGGAACAGGATACGACAGGCCCCATCCCCGACCTGATTTACAAAATGACGGCGGACGATCTGTGGAAGATGGATCGCAGCAAGATCGACCGCGCCTGGTTTGTCTCCCGCGCCCATCGGGCCCAAATCCGCAAGATTTGGGAACTCGGGACCGAACGGGTCGTGATGCAGACCGTAGTCCAAATCGAAGGCGACGTGACCAACCGCATCAGCCCATCGATCGCGGACCGCAGCAACGACCGCGACTATATCCTGGCCATCCACCAGCAGGGGGTCGAGACCTCGCTTGCAATGTGGCGTAGCCTCGTCGCCGTCGCCAAAGACCTGGTGAGCGCCGTTGCCCGGGCGCTCTGAGAGGCAGGGCGTTCCGCCACCGTCCGAGGCCCGATTTCCCCTGATCCGGGCGCTGATGGCGGAAGGTGCATTGACTGTGGAGACGCCGCTTGTTTCGGTGAAGCTGCGGCCGGATTCGCACCAGCCCCTCGCCGCCCGCACGGTGATTCAGTTCGACGGCGATGTCGTAACGCTGTTCCGGCGGGAGGCGGCAGAGAGGGTCTGTAAGGCCCACCGCGCCCAACTCGATGCCTGCCTGGCCGGGTTACAGGACGAAGCGAAGGCGATCCGGCGCCGCCTGGGCTGGTTGCCGGTGGTGCAATTGGCGGGGAGAGTGTGCCTGATTGCCGGCGGCGCGGCGAGCATCGGGTCCGCCGCCGCCCACCTGCCGGCGATTGCCGACGAGCTGCCGCCGGACCTGGTGCAAGCGGCGGCTGTGGCGCTCTGGCCGCAACTGGCCGTTACTGCCATTGGGGTGGTGCTGGAAATCGGCTGGCGCCGGCTGTTGCGCCGATTGCGGGAAGCGGTCGGGGCCGGGTTCGATGACGCTTTCGGCCCCGGAACCGCCGGTGCACCGCCTACTCCGCCGCCTTCTTGACCGCTTGCGCGCGCTCCATCGCCTCCCAGTCGAACAAGGCGGGCTCCTTGTCGCGGAAGCGGCGGACGGCCTCTTTGTGGAACTCGCTCATGCGCGCGATGGACTGGCCGGAGGCTTCCAACTCGTTCAGGGTGCGGTGGTCCTGGTTGTGGGCTTGGTTCAGGATGTTCTTGGCGATGCCGATGGCGTGGGTCGGCGCGGTGCGGAAACGGCTGGCGAATGCCCGCGCCTCCGCCATCGCCGATTCCTGACCGACGATGTCGTAGACCATGCCCAACTGCTTGGCTTCCTCGGCGTAAACGCGGCGGGCGGTGAACACCAGTTCCTTCGCCTTTTGCAGGCCGACCATACGCGGCAGCACATAAAAGCCGCCCCAGTCCGGCACCAGGCCGATGCGGCTGAAGGCCTGCACGAAGAACGCGCGCGGCGTTGCCAGCACGAAATCTGCCGACAGCGCGATGTTGGCGCCGGCACCCGCCGCGGGACCGTCGACCAGCGAGATCACCGGCAGTTCCAGGTGGGTCAGCCGGTACATGGTGTCGTGGTTGCCGCGCATGCGGGTGCGGTTGGCGATCGGGTCCTTGGAGCGTTCGCCCATGCCTTTGACATCGCCGCCAGCGCAAAAGGCGCCGCCGGCGCCGGTGACGATCAGCGCTTTGATGTCGTCGCCGGCGCGTGCCGCACACTCGGCCAAGGCGGCGTCCATCTCCTCCCCCATTTCAATGGAGAGCGCGTTTTTCGCGTCCGGACGGTTGAGGGTAAGGGTCGCGATTTCGTCGGTGACGTCGAACAGGGTGTGAACACCGGTGGTCATGGTGGGCGTTCCTTTGCGGCTGAGTTTGCGCCACCTTCGCGCCAGTTTGGATGAAAGGCAAGGCGACGCAGACCGGCACGGCCGGACAAACCGCAGATCCGCGCCTCAGCCGCCGGCCAGATGCTCCAGCAGGATGCTGGTCCCGACGGCGACGAGCGTCAGCCCGCCCAGCGTTTGCACCGCCCGCCCGAGCCGGCTGCCGGCCAGATGGCCGATGCGCAGCCCGAGCCAGACCAGGACGAACGTCACCAGCCCGATGGCCGCGAGCAGGGGCAAAATCCGATCCATCACCAGCGCGAAGGTCATGCCCGCTGCCAGTCCGTCCAGGCTGGTGCCGACGGCCAGCGCGGCGATGGCCAGCCAGCCAGGTGCAACGCCGGACCCGGTGGGCTCTGCGGCATGCGCCGGCTGCGCGGCAAGCATGCGCAACCCAAGGAAGGCCAGCAGGCCGAATGCCACCCAATGGTCCACCGCCGCCAGCCAGGGGCCGAGCCCGCTGCCGATGGCCCAGCCGGCCAACGGTGCCAACGCCTCCAGCAGCGCAAAGCCGGCGGCAATTGCCAGCGAACGGCGCACCGGCAAGCGGGGGAACTGAGCGCCCTTCGCCAGTGCCGCAAGGAAGGCGTCGGCGGACAGGCTGATGGCCAGGGCAAGCGTGGCAGTGGAGAACATGGCGGTCCCAATCGTTTGGCCAGGACCGTCGATATAGATGGGCAGGCGGCAAGGCATAAGTGAAAAACTGTCGCGAACACGATCTGTATTGTTTAGCATGGGCTAAATTGTTTATTGAAGGGATATTATTGTAGTATATGTGCTGTATATGAAGGGCGAAAATTTCGACGAAAAATCGTTGAATGTGAGAATTGCACCCAAAAACAGTGTGTTGTTTCGGAGGTGTGTCGTGCGAATAGTTCAATTTGACTGCCGAATCCAACCAGGCGCACGGAGGTCCTCCGAGCCTATAGCATCGACAAGGTGTTGGTGGCCGAAGCCAAGACGTGGAATTCGAAGGACCGCAGGTCTTCGCTACAGCCGGCTGCCCGCCGTGTCTCCGGTGGGCGGCTTGGGATGGCGTTTTTGCGACAACGGTCTTGCAGGGCTGGCGCGGCGGTGCCTATAGTCGCACGTAAGACCAACGCCACAAAACGATGCTAGGGAGATACGCCATGCGGAGACTGCTGATCGGAGCGGCTGCTGCCGTGTTTGCGATAACGGGCAGCGCCCATGCCGCCGACATGGTCGAGGGGCCGCGCGTCCACTGGAATTATTCGGAGTGGGGCAAGTCGCGAGCCATCACCCGCTTGATCGAAAACTTGGGCCCATGGCTGAGCGAGCGCACTGGCGGGCAGTTCACCGTCCAGGTCCACTGGGGCACGTTGTCGAAACCGCGGGCGGTGCTGGATGGCCTGGCCCTGGGCGCGTACCAGGCCGGCTCGTTCTGTGCCAGCTACTACCCGGCCAAGCTGCCGGCGCACACCGGCCTCGACCTGCCGTTCCTGCCGATTTCGACGCTGGAGCAGTTGCGCCACGTCACGCATGATTACTACGGATCGCCCGTTTTGAAGCAAGAGGTGGCCAAGTGGAACAGCCGCTTCTACTCCGGCGCGCTACTGCCGCTTTACGAGGTGGTCGGCAAGGGCGAGCCGCCGAAGTCGCTGGACGCGTGGAAGGGCATGCGCATCCGCGCCCTCGGCCAGCAAGGCAAGGCGATGGCGAAATTGGGCGCGGTGCCGACCAGCGTGCCGGCGCCGGACGTCTACACCTCCATGGACCGCGGCCTGATCGATGCGGCCAGCTTTGCCTACTATTCGCACGAGAGCTACCGCACCTGGGAAATCAGCAACTGGTTCACGCGCAACCTGGCGGTCGGCTCGATCGCCTGCGGTTCGATGATTAACGAGGAAGCCTATAACAGCCTGCCGGACCAGTACAAGGCGCTGCTGGACGAGTTTCTGGAAAGCGACAAGGGTTATACGGCGCAGTATGCCTCGCTTTACGCGGCGGAGAAGCGGGCGCCGGGCGACTTCAAGGAGCGCGGCCTGACGGAAATGCTGATCGAACCGGCCGAGCGGGCGGAGTTCGAGGCGGTCGGCGGCAAGCCTGTCTGGAACGAGTGGGCGCAGCAGATGAGCGAGCAGCACGGCTATGACGGCCAGGCGCTGCTGGACAACATCCTGGCGCTCGCCAAGAAGTACGACGGCGTCGCGCATTGATGCTGTCCCAGCGGGGCCGCCAGCCGGCCCTGCCCTTGCTTCGGCATGAATTCTGCGACTATAGTCCCGGTCGCCGCGCCTGCCGCGGACGCTGAATCGAAACGAAAGCAAATTGGGAGGATAACCTCTTGCGGAATCTTTTAATCGGCGCAGCTGCCGCTGTATTCACCCTGACGGGCGCTGCCCATGCCGCCGACATGGTGGACGGCCCACGCATCCATTGGAACTATTCCGGTTGGGGCAAGTCGCGCGCTTCTAGCGTGATCTACGAAAATTGGGCCAAGTTCATGGACGAGCGCACTGGCGGTAAGTTTACCGTTACGGTGCACTGGGGCACGCTGTCGAAGCCGCGCGCCGTGCTGGACGGCCTCAGCCTGGGCGCGTACCAGTCCGGCTCGTTCTGTGCCAGCTACTACCCGGCGAAGCTGCCGGCGCACACCGGCCTCGACCTGCCCTTCCTGCCGATCAATGGCCTGGATGGCCTGCGTGACGTGACCGAGGAATACTACACCCAGCCGGTGCTGAAGAAAGAGGTCTCGAAGTGGAGCAGCATGTATTATGCGAGCTCGATCCTGCCGCTTTACGAGGTGGTCGGCAAGGGTGAGCCGCCGAGGTCGCTGGACGACTGGAAAGGCATGCGCATCCGCGCGCTCGGCCAGCAGGGCAAGGCGATGGAAAAGCTGGGCGCCGTCCCGACCTCGGTGCCGGCCCCGGATGTCTACACCTCCATGGACCGCGGCCTGATCGACGCGGCAGCGTTTGCCTATTACAGCCACGACAGCTATCGCACCTACGAGCTCGGCGACTGGTACACCACCAACCTTGCCATGGGTTCCATTGCCTGCGGCATGCTGTTCAACACCGATGCCTACAACAGTCTGCCGGCCCAATACAAAGAACTGATGGCGGAATACAAGGCGTCCGACATGGGCTATCCGGCCCAGATCGCGGCCTATGAGGTCAGCAATGTCGAGGTGCCGAAAAAGTTCAAGGCGAACGGCCTGACCCCGATCACGCTCAACAAGCAAGAACGGGCGGAGTTCGCCAAGGTTGGCGGCCAGCCGATCTGGAACGCCTGGGCCGACCAGATGACCGAAGACTATGGTTATGATGGCAAGGCGCTGCTGGACATTCTGGTGACGGCCGCCGAGAAGACCAACCAGTAACCGCGCTCCGGCGCGTCGTTTCGGCCGATGGAACGCTGTTTGCGGGACCATCGGCCGAAGCCGGTTTTCACCCTGTCAACCCATCCCTGCGGAGTGGTTCCCGATGAGTACCGCTAGCGCGCCGCCAGATTCAGCCCTCCATAAAATCGACCAAGCCTATCACGGCATGGAAAAGGCGCTGAATTACGTCGCGGCGACATTTCTGTTTTCGTTGATGCTTTTGGCGTGCGCCGAAGTGGTGGCACGCAAGCTGTTCAATTCGCCCATTCACGGCCAGGCGGACCTGGTCGAGATCTCGATCCCCACCATGGGCTTTTTCGGGCTCGCCTACTGCCAGCGCATGGCGGGTCATGTGCGCATGGAGATCGTCATCAACGCGTTGAAGGGCCGGGCCTATTGGCTGTTCGAGTTCGTCAGCAATTGCGCGACGATCATTATTTGCGCCTTGATGATCTATGGCACCTGGAACCATTTCCTGCGCGCCTACGAGCTGGGCGACAGCACCATGGACGTGGAGTTGCCGATCTGGCCGCCGAAACTGATTATCGTTCTCGGCTTCTGCATTCTGTTCGGCCGCCTCATCATCTCTTTCTTCGGCTATCTGCGGATGCTGAGAAACCCTGACGGGGAGGCTTATGCGGTGCCGCAGCGCTATGACATTGGAGAAGTTGCCGAAATGGAGGCCGAAGCGGCCCGTGACGCCATCTCCGACGAGGACGTGGAAGAAGAGCTCCGGCGCGAAGACCGTGACGCAGGGGAGCGCCGCTAGATGCTAGTCGAACCGCTTACGCTTGGTATTGTCGGCGTTATCGTTCTCGCCGTGCTTGTCGTCATCGGCATGCACGTGGCCTATGCCGGCGCTTTGATCGGCCTGTTGGGTCTGGTCATGTCCATCGGCATCACCCGCATTCCGCCGGGCGAAGGCACGCTCTGGGATGCCTTCCTCGCCGGTTTCGAGCCAGGCATCGGCATTGCCGGCATCGTGCCGTTTGCAGAACTGGCGCACTATTCGCTTTCCGTGCTGCCGATGTTCATCCTCATCGGCTACATGGCCTTCCACGCCCGTCTGACCCAAGGCGCGTTCTATTGCATGCGCATGTGGTTTGGCGGTTTCCAGGGTGGCCTTGCCGTTGCGACCGTGTTCGCCACCGCGGCGTTCGCCGCGGTCTCCGGCGCTTCGACCGCCACGGCGGCCGTGTTCAGCCGCATCGCCATTCCGGAGATGCTGCGCTACGGTTATAAGCCCGGCTTTGCCGCCGGCGTGGTGGCGGCAGGCGGCACGCTCGCCTCGCTGATCCCACCGTCGGGCATTCTGGTGATCTATGCGATCATCGTTGAGGAGTCGGTCGGGCGCCTGCTGTTGGCCGGGTTCATCCCCGGCGTTTTTTCGGCCATCATCTATGCCTTCTCGATCTGGCTGCGGGTGAAGCTGAAGCCGGAACTGGCCGGCCCGACCGTCAGCGCCGACTGGATGACCAAGATCAAGTCGCTTGGCCAGATGTGGGGCATCATTGCGGTGGTCTGCATCATCATGGGCGGTGTTTACACCGGCTGGATGACGCCGACGGAATCCGGCGCGGTCGGTGCATTCGTCATTTTCTGCCTGGCGCTTTCCCACGGCATGACGTTCAAGCAGTTCCTGCACGGCCTGACCGAAAGCGCCCGCACCGCGGTGATGATCATCTCGATCATCTGGGGCATCCTGATCCTGGTCCGCTTCCTCGGCTTCTCGCAGTTGCCGGCGGAGATCGAAGGTCTTGTGACCGGGCTTGAAATGAACCGCTACTGGATCCTGCTTGTCATCCTGTTGATGTACGCAGTCCTCGGCATGTTCATGGACGCCATCGGCATGCTGTTGTTGACCTTGCCGCTGGTGCAGCCCATCATTCTCTCGCTTGGCTTCGATCCGATCTGGTTCGGCATCATCGTGGTGAAGATGGTGGAAATCTGCCTCATTACCCCGCCGATCGGCATGAACTGCTTCGTTGTTGCCGGCGTGCGTCCGGACATCCCGCTGTTGGATATCTTCAAGGGTATCTGGTGGTTCTTTATCTGCGACGTGCTGACCGTGGCCCTGTTCATCGCCTTCCCGGGCATTGTGCTTTGGCTGCCGAACAGCATGTTTGGGTAACCCGGAACCCCCGATAAGGAGTAAGACCTCATGCCGATCACCAAAGGCATCAAACAGCTTCTCGAAGAAGCGAACGCCCGCATCAAGACCGTCTCGATCGACGATGCGAAGGCGATGCACGGCCGCGACGACGTGGTGTTTATCGACATCCGCGATGTGCGCGAGTTGGACCGCGACGGCATGATTGCCGGCGCGGTGCATGCGCCGCGTGGCATGCTGGAGTTCTGGGTCGACCCGGAAAGCCCGTATCACCGCGAAAATCTGAGCGACGACAGCAAGCAGTACCTGCTTTATTGCGCCAGCGCTTGGCGCTCGGCGCTGGCCACCGACCGTCTTCGCGAGATGGGCATGGACAATGTCGCCCATATCGAAGGCGGCCTCACCGGCTGGAAAAAGGCCGGCGGCCCGGTGCAGGAGCGGGCCAAGAAGGGGTGAACCCCTCGGCCCGCAGGCATTGCTGCGCCCATTGCCCCGCCGGTTTCGAGCCGGCGGGGTTTTTCGTTGGATTGACTCCAGGTTCCGCCTGCGAGCCAGGCGTTTCGCCCTACCGGTCCGGCGTGTGCCAATCGGCGGGCGGCACGTCGCGGCGGCGCAGGCGGATGGCGAGGCCGAGTGCGACGCCGACGCCGATGGCCACCGTCAGGTCGGCCATCACGGTCAGCACCAGGGTCAGGAGCAGCAACAGCCGGTCCGACGGGCGGGTGCGCATATAGCTGCGCCATTTGTGCGGCTCGCTCATGTTCCAGGCGGTTAGGATCAGCAGCCCTGCCAGGGCCGGCAGCGCCAGATGGCCGGCGAGGTCCGATGCCAGGATCATCACCGCCAGCACCGTGAGCGCATGCACCAGGCCCGCCACCGGCGTCTGGCCGCCGGCGCGGATATTGGTGGCGGTGCGGGCGATGGCGCCGGTGGCGGGCAGGCCGGCAAACAGGGACGAGGCGATATTGGCACAACCCTGGGCCAGGATCTCGGCATTTGGCCGGTGCTGGTGGTTGATCATCCGGTCGGCAACCATGGCCGAAAGCAAAGACTCGACGCCGGCCAGGAAGGCGAGGACAAAGGCCGACGGCAGCAATTCCGTGATGCGGTCGAGCGTCAGCAGCGGAATGGCCGGCATCGGCAAATGGTCCGGCAATGGGCCGAAGCGGGAGACAATGGTATCCACCGGCAGTCCCAGCGCCACTGCCGCGCCGGAGGTTGCGGCCACGGCGACGATCAGGCCGGGCCAGCGTGGAAACAGGCGGCGGAGGGTCACGATCAACACCATCGTCACCAGTCCGATTCCGAGCGCCGGCAGGTTCAGCGTCTCGCGTGCGGCCCAAAGCGACGGCACCTTGTCGAGAAAATCGGCTGGTACCGCCTCCATACTCAGACCGAAAAAGTCTTTGAGCTGGCTGGTGGCGATGATGACGGCAATACCGATGGTAAAGCCGTTGATCACCGCCTCCGGCACGTATTCGATCAAGGCGCCGGCCCGCAGCAAGCCGGCGATCAGCAGAATGATGCCGGCCATGAAAGTGGCGATGACCAACCCATCATAGCCATGGTCGGCGATCACCCCGAAGACAACGACGATAAAGGCGCCGGTCGGTCCACCGATTTGCACCCGGCTGCCACCCAGCAGCGAGATCAGGAAGCCGGCGACAATGGCCGTCACCAATCCCTTGGCCGGATCGGCACCGGAGGCAATGGCAATGGCGAGGCTCAGCGGCAACGCCACCATGGCCACCGTGAGGCCGGCTGCCAAATCCGCCAGAAAGGTGCGGCGGTTGTAGGTGGACAGGGTGGAGAAGATTTGGGGCTTCATCGAGAGCCTCCGCCAACGGATTGCGGCCCCATTCGAAAGCGGTGGAAGAGCAGGCGTCCAGCGAATTCTGCGCCAAGAGACAGTATGCAGCGGCGCGAATGCCCTGGGCATTGGGGCGATTGCGGTCGCGCGGAGGGGCGCCCAAGCTTTCGCCGAACAATCAGTTTGGAGGAAACCGCCCATGACCATCGGCCTTGCCGCACCCTTGCCCGTGCCGACGGCTGGCTGCCGACCGCATCGTCACCCGCCCGGCGCACGTGGACGCCGAACGCGAGATGGGCGCGATGCGGGAGAAGATCGCTGCCGACCTGATCGGGTGAGGCCGGCGGTGCGGCGGCCGCGAACGCACCGCCGCGCCGCCGCGTTCCCGGCGCGCCAGCTTACGAGCGCGCGTTTTCCTCGATGCCGCTGATGGTCGTGCCGGGGGCGATGTGGTCGAGGCTGGTCTTGCAGTGAATCACCACCGGGCCGTCATGGGCCATGGCCTCGGCGACCTTGGCCTCCACCTCGGCCTCGGTCTCGATCAGCACGCCCTTGGCACCGAAGCTCTCGCCCCACTTCACGAAGTCGGGGTTCTGCAATTCGATGGCATAGCCGCGGCCGGGGAAGCTGCGGGCCTGGTGCATGCGGATGGTGCCATAGGCGCTGTTGTCGGAGATGAAGATCTTTACCGGCACGCCATACTGCACCGCCGTTGCCAACTCGTTGCCGGTCATCAGAACGCCGCCGTCGCCGACAAAGGCGATGGCCTGGCGACCGGGGGAGGCGATGCCCGCCGCCACCGCCGACGGCACCGCCGGGCCCATGGCACCGACCACGGCGCCGACGAACATGTTCTCCGGCCCCATGTTCAGATACTGCGCCATCCAGCTGGAGAAGTTGCCGGCATCACACGTGACCATGGCGTCCCGGGCCATGTGCTTGTCGATCGCCGCCACGACATTGCCGAACACCAGGCCGTCATTGGAGGAGTGTCCGGTATAGGTCATCACTTGGCGGTGCTGATCGTTCAGCCGTTTCACCCAATCCTGGCGGCCTGCCGGCACATTGCCGGGGCCGGCAGCCAGCATGGCCTGAATGAAGGCCTGCGGGTCGGAAGCAATGCCGAGCGTCGGCGAGTAGGCGCGCCCGACCTCGGTCGCATCCGGCCAGACATGGATCAGTGCCTGCTCGGCCACCGGTGCCTTCGGGAAGCTGAAGTTTTGGGTCCAGGACGGCAGCATGCGCTCGCCCAGCACCAGCACCAGGTCGCTTTCCTTCATGATCGCCAGCGAGCCGGGATCGGCCCGGTTCGGTAACCGGCCGCCGGCATTGGCGTGGCGGCTGTCGAAGGCGTGAAAGCGGCGCTGGGGCGTCGCCACCGGCAGGTTGAAGGCCTCGGCAAAGCGTTGCAGATCGGCGAGGCCGTCACCGTGCAGCCGATTGCCGGCCACCACCAGCGGCCGTTCCGCCTTGCGCAGCAGGTCGAGAGCGGCAGCCGCGTCATCCGCGGTCACGCCCGGCTTCATCACTTTGCGCGCCGGTGCTGCCACCGCATCGGCATCGCCGTAGAGCAGGTCTTCCGGAAGGATCAGCGCCACCGGGCCCGGCGTGCCGCTCTGGGCGATGTGGAAGGCGCGGGCGGTATCCTCGGCGATGTTTTCTGGATGAATGACCTCGATCACCGCCTTGGTGGTGTCGGAGAAGGTCTTGGAATAGTTCATCTCCTGCAGCGCGAGGCGGTTCAACTCGTCCCGCTCCGCCTGGCCGATCAGAAACACCACAGGGTCGGCGTCGTGGCAGGCGACGTGCAGCGCGATCGCCGCGTTCATGGCCCCCGGGCCGCGGCTGACCAGGCAGACGCCCGGCTCGCCGCGCACGCGCGAATGCGAGACCGCCATCAGGCCGGCGCCGCTCTCGTGCCGGCAGACGACAAGCTTGACCTGCGGCCGGTCGCGCAGCGCATCGGTCAGCGGCAGAAAGCTCTCGCCGGGTACGCAATAGATTGTGTCCACGCCGTGGTTGACGAGCGTATCCGCAAGGATGGAGGCGACGGGCTGGGGCATTCCGGGGGCTCACTGTTGGGAGGGGTGTTGTTCTGATTGAACCGAGGTTTATCAGGGTTCGAGGGCGCCTGGGAAGTGCGGCGCCACTTTTTCCACAAACCGGTCGAGCGACCGCCGCGCCGCCGCGGCCGGCAGGTCGCCGTAGGCGAAGCGGCAAAGGATGCAATTGGCGGCCGATTCGTCCACCTGGCGGGCCAGCGTCTCGGCCCCTTACCCCGCCGTGCCGGCCAGCGCCAGGCCACGGGCCTTGGCTTCGGCATGGTTCATCGGAAAGCGCACCGGGTCGGCGCCGTTGTCGCGCCACAGTCTGGCGAGGCTCGCCCGCCATCGGTCGAAGGCGGTTGCGGCCAGCCGTTCGGCATGGTCGGATCGGATGGCGCGGCCGCTCTTGCCCGGATGGTCGAATGTGATGGTCGAATGTGCCGAAACGGAAGCCGGCGGCAGCCATGGCAGGAGTCCTTGCGGTTCAGAAGGTTACCCGACGAACCGCCGATGGCTCGCAATCGGGCGCCAGACATTCCAGGCCATGTTGGCGGCCAGTTCGATGCCATAGGCATGCCACTCGGCCAGTTCTGCCCGGGCTTCCTGGCGCATGGTGTCGGGCTCGGCCAGCGTCGGCAGGCAGTGCGCGCCCTCCCATTCGTAGAGCGCCAGGTATTTCGGCCCCATCGTCTTGTCGCCGAAGCGCGGGTCGTGCTTGACCCGGAAACGGGCGCCGGAGAGATAGCCCGGCACGCGGGTCAGGTTCGGCACATGGGAGTGGTCGTACCAGGCATTCCACTCCGCTTCCTGGGCCGGGTCGTTGCAGTCGGCCATGACGGCGCTGAGATAATGGTCGCCCGTCAGCAGCGGGTGGCCCAGATGGGTGCCGCTGATCTGCTCGTAGACGTTGGAGACCATGTCGGTCTTGCCCGGAATGGCATCGAAGCGGGCGCGCTCGTCGACGGCGCGCGGGTCTTTCAGCCCCGGGTCGGCGGCCATGACACGGGCCATGGCGTCCATGTCCTGGACGCCATAGAGCGCCAGATATTTGGTCGAGCCCTTGACGTTCAGATAGCGCCGGCCCCAGAGCCAGCCGGGAATCTCCAACAGGCGGGGCACATGATGATAATACCAGGCGTTGAAGGCCTCTTCATGCTCGGGCGTGATATTGGCCTGGACCAGCAGCAGCAGCGGGCCGGTGTGCGAATCCATCACTGGGAGCGTTCCTTTTTCGATCGGTGTGGCCGCAAGCTTAGCCGATCAGGTCCTTCAGCCAATAGCCGATGGCATAGGAAACGCCCGCCGCACCCATGCCGATGACCAGGGTTTCCAAGCCGGAGCGCCACCAGGGCGACAGTGCCCACAGCGATTTCGCTGCGCCGATGACAAAGAACACCACGCCGGTTGCGCCCACGGCCCAGGCAAACGGGGCGGCGATGTCGAAGACGTACGGCACCAGCGGGACGGCGCCGCAGATCAGGAAGGCGCTGAAGGTGGCAAGGCCGGCCTTGATCGGGTCGCGGCTTTCCGGCAGCACGCCGAATTCCTCGACCAGCATGGTTTCGATCCAGACTTCCTCGTTGGCGCAGACGGCATTGACCGCATCCTCCAGCGTCGCGCCGGAAAGGCCTTTGGCGCGCAGAATTTGGCGAATTTCCTCGCGCTCGCCATCGGGCACGCGGCGGATGTGCTCTTGCTCCATCTTCCAGAGACGGTCCACGTCGTCGGCATCCGACTTGACGGCGCTGTAATTGCTCGCGGCCATGGAGAACCCGTCCGCCAGCAGGTTGGCGAGGCCGAGGATGATGATAACGTGCCATTCCAACGCCGCGCCGACCACGCCGGCGACGATGGCAAACGTGGTCACCGCGCCGTCGATCCCGCCCAGAATCCAGTCGCTGACATAGGAATTCTTGTTTTTGGCATGGATCCGGTCGTGGATCGCTTTCTGGGAATGGCTGTGTTCCAAAGACATCGTGTTTCTCGCTGGTTCGGACCGCACCGAATGTCTGCCGGCAGGCGCAGTATGACCGATGCGGCGGGGGATGGCATCATGCCCTTTGGCGCGGGCCCCGGTCCGTGCCAGGATCGGGGCTCAACCGGGTGATAGAAGGAGACCTGCGCGATGCCGTTGCTGGGCCAAGGCATGCTGATGACGTTTACGGAAGTGCCGGACGAGCATGAGCAGGACTTCAACGAATGGTACAACCGCGAGCACATCGACGAACGCACGCAACTGCCGGGCTTCCTGCGCTCGCGCCGCTATGTGGCGTGCGAGGGCACGGTCTCGCCAAAATATGTCGCCTGGTATGAAACCCGCGAGGTCGGCGACCTGGCCGCTCCCGGCTATCTGGCGCTGCTGGCCGACCAGACGCCCTGGTCGAAGCGGGTGATGGGCCGGTTCTCTCTGTTCCAGCGGCTGACCCTGCGCGTCACCGTCGACCAGATTTCCGGCTTTTCCGGCGCGCTCTCTCTGGTGCGTTTCCAGGCGCCGGAGGGCGAGGATGCCCAGGCGGCCTTGCGGGCGCATATCGAGGCCGACCTGCTGCCGGGGGCCATCGACAAATCGGGCATGACCGGCGGCTGCCTGCTGGAAAACGACCTCGACGTCGCCAACGCGCCGCTCCGCCACCAGGGCCAGCCGGTGCCGGATGGGCAGGTGCAGGAGTGGGTGCTGGCGCTGGAAGGCGGTGAGAGCGGCGCGGTGGGTGCCGTGGCCGACGCGGTGGCGGCGGAACTGGATGGGGCAGAGGCGCTGCACTACCGCTTCGTGTTCGGCACCGGCCGGTGAGGCGGCCAGCCCTCTAACGCGGAGCCGGGGCGTTCGGCAGAGCGTTGCCGTTCGTTGCGCAGGGTGGGCGGTCCGGCGGCAGTTCGGGCGGCGGGCCCAACGTGCCGCCCCCCGGCGTCGAAGGGGGCAATTCCGGTGGCGGCAGGCAATCGGAGCAATTTTGGGAGGGCTGGCTATTGGCGCGAAGCCCGCCGTGGGCTGACGGCGGTTGTGGCTGGTCGAGCCGCGGCATCGGCTGAAAGCTTCCGCATTCGCTGGGGGGCTCCTGTGGTTGGGAGGGCAGGCCGGTCGCCGGCGGCAATTCCGGGGTGGGCGGCAGTTCCGGGGGCGGAAGCTGGGCCTCTGCGGTCCAGGCCCACATCAAGGCGGCGATGGTCAATAGGGCAAGGCGTTCAGTCATGGTTGTCCTCCACCGGCCGGCAACTGGGGCTGTGCCAGAGGTTTTCCCGCAGGCGATCGCGCACGTTAGCATCGATCGTTACAATGCAGGTGACAGTTTCCGGCTCGCCGCCATACACTTCCGCTTCCAATGTCACCGTAACGCTGTCATTCTGATCCATGGCTGCCAGGAACCGGTCCCATTTCCAGTAATTGTCCCATTGGCTACAGTCAGAATCCCGGCTGGCATCTTCGCAATTCTTGCGGAAGGGAACGAAATAGGTATCGTGCGCCGCCGCATTGCCAGCGATGACTGGGAAGGGATTGGCGGCCTGCCGTTCGGTCACGGCCAACGACTCGCCCTCGATATCGAAGGTTTTGAAGGCCTGCCATTTCTGTGACAGCACCTGCCTGTCCGGAAATGCCAGGTGGATATATTCGTTCGCGATCATGGCGTTGTAGCCGGATGCGCCGCTGTTCACATAGGCCGCGCGGGCGCCGAGGCGAAGATAGTGGGCCTTGCCGGGCTCGAACCTTTCCGCCCGGAACAGGACTTGTTCCGGCTGAAACAGGGTAAGGTCCGCCCCCTTCACGAATACGACGAGCCAGAGCGAAACCTGGGAAACGGTGCTGAGCGCCCCCAGCAGGAACGCCGACAGGGCAATGACATCCGTGTTCGTGTTGATGGTAATGCCGAATAGCCGCATGACCGTCCTTTCGCACGGCTGGCCTCGCTGCCGTTGCCGGCAGAGTGGCCAGCCACGGGCCGTGGGTCAATCGACGATTTGGTGGGTCAATCGACGATGTCGTGGCCGGGCCGGGGATCCCCGGCAGCGGCAAAATCGGCAGTGCGGCTATCCGGCGGCCCGCAACGGCCGGCGGTTCGCAGCCGGCAACAGCCCCAGCAGATAGGCGCCATAGCCGCTGCTTTGAAGCGGCGCAGCGAGGCGCACTAGGTCACCGTCGCCGATCCAGCCCTGGCGCCAGGCGATTTCCTCCGGGCAGGCAATGCGCAGGCCTTGGCGTTGCTCCAGCGTGCGGATAAAGACGGCGGAATCCAGTAGCGATTCGTGCGTGCCGGCGTCGAGCCAGGCAAAGCCGCGGCCCATCAGCTCCACATGCAGCGCATCCTGCTCCAGATACGCCCGGTTGACGTCGGTGATCTCCAACTCGCCGCGTTTGGAAGGGTGAAGGGCGGCGGCGATGTCCAGCACCCGGTTGTCGTAGAAATAAAGGCCCGTGACCGCGTAGGAGCTGGGCGGCACGGCGGGCTTTTCTTCGATCGCGCTGGGCTGACCGTCCGGCGTGAAGGCCAGGACGCCATAGCGTTCCGGGTCCTGCACCCAATAGCCGAACACGGTGGCGCCCTCGCTGCGGGCCGCCGCACCCTGCACCAGGTCGGGCAGGCCGTGGCCGTAAAAAATGTTGTCGCCCAGCACCAGCGCGACGCGGTCCCGACCCACAAAACGGCGGCCGATGCGAAACGCCTCGGCGATGCCGTTCGGCTGCGGCTGCTGCGCATAGGTGAAAGACACGCCCCAGCGCTCGCCATCGCCCAGCAGGCGCTGGAACAGCGGCAGATCCTGCGGCGTGGAGATGATCAGGATATCGCGGATGCCCGCCAGCATCAGCACGCTCAGCGGGTAGTAGATCATCGGCTTGTCGTAGACCGGCAGCAACTGCTTGGAGAGGCCATGCGTGACCGGGTGCAGGCGGCTGCCGCTGCCGCCGGCCAGCACAATGCCTTTCAGGCCCGGCGCGCTCATGCCGCCACCGGCGACCGCACCGGCCCATAGCCGGGCAGCGGCCAGGCGAGGGTGGCGCGCAGGGCATCCTCCCAGGGGCGCAGGGTCAGGCCGAACACCTGCTCTGCCTTGCGGGTGTCGAGCACGGAGTTGGCCGGGCGCTGAGCGGCGGTCGGATATTCGCTGGCGCGGATCGGCAAAATGTCGGGACCGTCGCCATACCACGGGCGGGCGGTACGGAAGATGGTACGGGCAAAATCCGCCCACATCACCGTCGCGCCGCTGTTGGTTACGTGGTAGGTGCCCCAACCGCCGTCGGCAGCCATGGCGGCCTGGCTCATATGCACCAGCGCCCGTGCCAGATCGCCCGCGGCGGTGGGGCGGCCATACTGGTCGTTCACCACCGGCAATTGCGTGCGTGTCAGGCCGAGGCGCAGCATGGCGGTGACGAAATTCTGGCCGGCGCCGTCGAACACCCAGGCGGTGCGCACGATCAAGTGGCGGGGCAGTGCGGCCCGCACAGCGCGCTCGCCCGCCAGCTTGGTCGCGCCATAGACATTGAGCGGGCGGGGCTCGTCCTCCTCGTGCCAGGCGGGCCCGAGGCTGCCGCTGAACACATAGTCGCTGGAAACCTGTACCAGCGCCGCCCCCCCTTGCAGGGCGGCCTCTGCCATCGCTGCCGGCGCCAGGGCGTTGACCGCCCAGGCCAGGTCCGGCTGCGATTCCGCCTGATCGACGGCTGTGTAGGCGGCAGCGTTGACGATCAGGTCCGGTCGATCCCGCTGGATCGTGGCGCGCACTGCGGCGAAGTCCGTCAGATCACAGGCGCCGCGGTCGAGAAAGCGGGCGTGCCAGCCGCGCGGCCAAGGGCAGGAAGCCAGGGCCCGGCCGAGTTGGCCGAAGGCACCGAACACGAGAACTTGGGTCATTCTGCGGCTCTCCTTTGCGGGGCGACGGTCGGGGCGGCGGCGCGGGCCTGCGCCCAGTCGTTGTGGGCCAGATACCAATCGACGGTTGCTGCCAGCCCGGCCTCGAATGCCCAGCCCGGCCGCCAACCCAATGTGTGTTCGACCTTGGCGGGGTCGACCGCATAGCGGCGATCGTGGCCCGCCCGGTCGGACACGTGGGCGACGAGCCGGGCGTGTGGCGCGCCTTCGGGGTGGCGCTCGTCCAGCAGGGTGCAGAGGCGGTGGACGAGGTCGATATTCTGGTGCTCGTCGCGGCTGCCGATCAGATAGGTTTCGCCGGGCGCACCCCGCTCCAGAATGGCGGCCAGCGCGGTCGCATGGTCATCGGCATGCAGCCAGGTCCGCACCTGGCGTCCGTCGCCATAGACCGGCAGGGCCTCGCCGGCCAGTGCGCGGGCGATCATCAGCGGGATCAGCTTTTCGGGGTATTGCCAGGGGCCGTAGGTGTTGCAGCCGTTGGAGACCAGAACCGGCAGGCCATAGGTCTCCGCCCAGGCACGGGCCAGATGGTCGCTCGCCGCTTTCGACGCCGCATAGGGGGAGCGGGGCGCGTAGGGCGATGCCTCGGTAAAGGGCGGATCGCCCGGCCCAAGCGTGCCAAACACCTCGTCAGTGGAGACGTGCAGGAAGCGGAAGCGCTGCTGCCGCTCGTCCGGAAGCCGGGACCAATAGCCGTGCGCGGCCTCCAGCAGGGTGGCCGTGCCGGTCACGTTGGTGCGAATGAAGGCAGCGGGACCCTGAATCGAGCGGTCCACATGGCTTTCCGCCGCCAGATGCGCGACGGCATCCGGCTGGTGGCGGGCGAAGACCGCAGCCATGGCTGCGGCATCGCAGACATCGGCGTTAACGAATTCATAATCCGGCGAGGCCTGCCAAGCCGCCAGAGCCTCCGGCGAGGCGGCATAGGTCAGGATGTCGGCATTCACCACCGCGCAGCCCTGCGCCAGCAGGTGACGCACCAATGCGCCGCCGATAAACCCGGCCCCGCCGGTCACCAGCACCTTCATCTGAGCCCGATCCTCCCTTGCCACGGTTCTCGCTTCTGGGAGGATCGCTCCGGAAGTGTTAAGAAGCGGTTAATTTCCCGCTCAAGGGCTCAGGCTTGCTTAAGAGCCCGGCAGCGGGGCCGCTCCAAAGGGAACAGCCGCATGAGCCAGCGCCGCATCGACTATTACATGACCGTCACCTCGCCCTGGACCTTTCTGGGTCACGAGGAATTCACGCAGATCGTGACGGAGGCCAATGTCTCTGTCGCGGTCAAGCCCGTGGATTTCGGCGCGGTGTTCAAGGTTTCCGGTGGCCTGCCGCTGCCAGAGCGCCCGAAACAGCGCCAGCGCTACCGCCTGTTCGAATTGCAGCGCTGGCGGCGCAAGCGTGGGATTCCGCTGAACCTGCACCCGAAATTCTTCCCCGCCGACCCGACGCTGGGCAACGCGGCGGTGCTGGCCGCGGCGGAGGAGGGGCTCGATGCCATGGCGTTGGCCGACCAACTGATGCGCGGCGTCTGGTGCGAGGACGCGAACGTCGCCGACCCGGAGTTCGTCCGCGCATCTGCGCAGGCGGTGGGGATCGATGGGGACGCGCTGCTGGCAAAAGCCGGGTCGGACAAGATCGCCACCCGCTACGCCGCCCTGACCGAGGAGGCCAAGGCCGCCGCGGTGTTTGGCGCGCCGTTCTACATTATCGACGGCGAGCCGTTCTGGGGCCAGGACCGGCTGGATTTCGTGCGCGACACCCTTCTTGGCGGGGTGGAGACGCTGCAAGAGGCGGAGTAGCAGCAGAACGCCGCCCCGAACCCGGTTCGGGGCCCATGCCTGAGTCGATACGACATGCCGCCCGCCGGCTGCCGCCCGCCGCAAAGAGGCCTCGCATGGATCGCGGGGCAAGCCCCTGATGGCGTGACGCAGGGTGCCTGGTCCGCCATTGCCCCACTCCCCCCAAGCCGATATCAGGGCTCCAGGCCCTTTTCGCCGTCCGGCAGCTGCACGTTGGCGACGTTCAGGGTCATGGATACCAAGGTGTAATAGCCGCTGATGCCGATCAGCTCGACGGCGCCGCGTTCGCCGAACAGGTCAAGGACGCGCTGATAGGTGGCGTCGCTCACATTGTGATCGCGGTGCAGTTCCTGGCAGAAATCGTGGACGGCGGCTTCGTCGTCGGCCATGTCCGGCCGTTCGCGCCGGGCGATGGCATCGATGATGGCGTCGGCGAGACCGGCCTCGCGGGCCATGCGTGCGTGGGCGTACCACTCATACTGAGCGGTCCAGTGGCGGGCGCACATCAGGATGGCCAGCTCCGACAGGCGCGGGTCGAAGGCAGTGTGATAACGGCAGAATTCGCCCAGTTTCTGGCCGCGGTCCGCCAGTTCGGGCGAGCGAATCCAGGCAGGGAAGGGGCCGCGCACGCTTCCCCTGGGGCCGGCAGCGATGGCGGAATATATCTCTTTCTGGCGCGGGGAGAGAGACTCGGGATCGAGCGGCGGCAATCGGTTCATTTTGTCACTCCTTATAAAGGGCAAGAAAATCAGATCCTTACCATGAAGCAAGCGGGAAGGGGCCTGCAATTTACGGGAGATCCGCGGCGCGGGCAGCCGCAACAGGCTTGCGGCTCTTCTAAACCAAATTAGACTTTTGGGGCATAGCAAAGTGACAAGCGCGGGAGCGCCCGGAATGGTAGAGCGAGTGTTTGAGGTTCTGAGTGAGCGGGTGTCCGGCCCCCGACTGATGTCCATTGCGCTCGTCGCCAGTCTTGGTGCCTGGGCGGTGCTGGCGATGCTCGCCCTGGCGATGGGAGGCCTGTTCTGAGCCAGCCGAGCGCTTTTCTGGCCGCATGCCGGAGCGTCTTCCGCCCCCCTGGGGGGCCAAAACGTCATTGCCAGGGCGGAAGCATTCGGCTAACCCATGCGCGGTCGGTTCCGGCCCGGATTGAGAGATCGCGCGTTCGACGCGGTCCCATCACCACGCGTTTGGAGGTTTTGACGTTGACTTCGGCTCGATCCTTGGTCGCTGCGGGCAGAGCATGTACGGCTTGCGCGAACCGGGAGGTGTTGTGATGACAACCCTTTTGGAGGTGCGCAATGTGGTGGTTCGCTTCGGCGGCATCGTCGCGCTCGATGGCGTGTCGTTCGACATCCCCACCGGCGATATTGTCGGCCTGATCGGGCCGAACGGTGCCGGCAAGACCACGCTCTTCAACTGCCTCTCCCGCCTTTACACCCCGAATGAGGGCGAGATTGTCTTTGACGGCCAGCCGATTTTGAGCCTGGGCGCGGACAAGATCGCCGCGCTTGGCATCGGGCGGACGTTCCAGAACTTGGCGCTGTTCCCGACGCTTTCGGTATTGGACAACGTCATGATCGGCGGCCATTGCCACACCCGCAGCGGCTTTGTGGCCAACGCCTTCCGCATGCCCTGGGTGAACCGCGAGGAGCGGGAGTTGATGGCCCAGTCCATGGAACTGATCGAGTTCATGGAACTGAAGGATGCGGTCAACACACCGGTCGGCTCGCTGCCCTTCCCTTTTCAGAAGCGGGTGGAGATGGCGCGGGCGTTGGCCAGTCGGCCGAAACTGCTGCTGCTCGACGAGCCCGCCGCCGGCCTGAATCACGAGGAGCTCGACCACCTGCGCGGGCAGATCCAGGCGGTTCGGGACGAGCGCGGCATCACCGTGCTGCTGGTGGAACATCATATGAGCCTGGTGATGAGCGTGTCCGACAAGGTCGTCGCCATCGACTTCGGCCGAAAGATCGCCGATGGCACGCCCGCCGAAGTGCAGCAGAACCCGAAAGTGATCGAAGCCTATCTGGGGACGGCGGACTGATGGCACTGTTGGAAGTCAAAGGCCTCAAAGCCTATTACCGCCAGGTGCAGGCCCTGCATGGCGTGGACTTTTCGCTGGACGAAGGCGGGATCACGACGATTCTGGGCGCCAACGGTGCGGGCAAGACCACGACCCTGCGCGCGATTTGCCGGATGGTGCGCACCGAAGGCGAAATCCGCTTCGACGGGCAGGACCTGACCGGCATGGCGACGGAGAAGGTTGTCCAATTGGGCATTGCCCACGTGCCGGAGGGCCGCGGCACCTTTGTGCGCCAGTCGGTGGAAGAGAACTTGCAGCTCGGCGCCTATACCCGGTCGAACAAGGCCGAAATCCATGCCGATATCGAACGGGTCTACGAGTATTTCCCACGTCTGCGCGAGCGGCAGAAACAGCAGGCCGGCACACTTTCCGGCGGCGAGCAGCAGATGCTGGCCATCGGCCGCGCGCTGATGCTGCGTCCCCGCCTGATGCTGCTGGATGAGCCGAGCTTCGGCCTCGCGCCACTGATCGTGCAGGAAATCTACGAAATCATGAAGCGCATCCGCGGGCAGGAAGGCACCTCCATGCTGCTGGTGGAGCAGAACGCCAACATCGCGCTCAATCTGGCCGACCATGCCTATCTGCTGGAAACCGGCGAGGTGGTGATGTCCGGCGAAAGCCATGTCATCCGCGATGACGAAAACGTGCGCAAGAGCTATCTGGGCTATTGAGGGCGGGAGACGATGGACTTATTCTTTCAGTTGACCCTGGCCGGCTTGGCGATTGGCTCGATTTATTCGTGCATCGCGCTGGCCGTGGTGATGATCTACCAGGCAACCGATCACTTCAACTTCGCCCAGGGCGAAATGGCGATGTTCTCGACGTTCATCGCCTGGACGCTGCTGGGCATCGGCCTGCCGGTCTGGGTGGCGGCGGTTCTGGCAGTGGCAGCGTCGTTCGTTGCCGGCATCGTCATCGAGCGCACGATCATCAAACCGGTGGAAAACGCCCCGGTTCTGAACCAGATCGTCGTGTTTATCGCGCTGCTGATGATCCTGAACAATGTGGCCGGCTGGATCTGGGAATTCACGATCAAGCCCTTTCCGAGCCTGTTCCCGGAGGATCTGGGTTTCCATTCCGACCTGGTCAGCCCGCACAATCTGGGCGTCATCGCCCTGACTTTGCTGGTGTTGCTCGGTATTTTCCTGTTCTTCCGCTTCACCCGCGTCGGCCTGGCCATGCGGGCGGCGGCGGCGAACCCGGATTCCGCCCGGCTGGTGGGCGTCTCGGTCGGTTGGATGCTGGCACTCGGTTGGGGTCTGGCAGCGGCCATCGGCGCGGTGGGCGGCATTCTGGTGGCGCCCATTGTCTATCTGGACCCGAACATGATGAGCGGCGTGCTGCTCTATGGCTTTGCCGGCGCGCTGCTGGGCGGCGTTTCCAGCCCCAGCGGTGCTGTGCTGGGCGGCCTGATTGTCGGCGTGCTGGAGAACTGGGTCGGGCAGTATGTGCCCGGTGGCAGCGAACTCAAGCTGACCTTCGCGCTGATCCTGATCATCGGCGTGCTTATGTTCAAGCCGAACGGCATTTTTGGCCTTACCGTTATCAAGAGGGTTTAGCCGAGCCATGGCGCGTCCCAATCCCATCACCCCGGTGCTGCTGATCGGCTTCCTCGCAGTGGTCGGTTGCGCTGTCGTCCTGCCCTATCTGGTGTCGGACTTCACCACCTATCAGTTCACGCTGGCTCTGTCCTATGCCGTAGCCATGCTGGGGCTGAACGTGCTCACCGGCTATAACGGCCAATTCTCGGTCGGTCACAGCGCCTTCTTTGCCGTTGGTGCCTACACCGCTGCGATCATGATCGAGCATTTCGGCCTCAGCCCCTATACCGCCATTCTGGTTGCGGCGGCGGCATCGTTCCTGGTCGGCTTTTTGTTTGGGTTCCCGGCATTGCGGCTGGAAGGCCTGTACCTGGCGCTGGCCACTTTCGCCTTTGCGGTGGCGACGCCGCAATTGCTGAAGTTTGACGCCTTCGAGGAGTGGACCGGCGGCGTGCAGGGCATTTTCGTGCCGAAGCCCGAACCGATGATCGCCGGTTGGAGCTACGACCAGTCGCTCTACTACTTCGCGCTGGCTATCACGGTGTTTCTGATGGTGGTCACCTGGTGTCTGCTACACAGCCGCAGCGGCCGCGCGATGATGGCCATCCGTGACAATCCCATCGCGGCCAGGACCATGGGCATCAACCTGCCGCTGGCGAAGACGACAACCTTCGGCCTCAGCGCCATGTATGCCGGCATTGGCGGCGCGCTGTTCACCTATGCGAGCGAGTTCGTCTCGCCGGATGCGTTCAACTTCTTTATCGCGGTCTATATCCTGGTGGGATCGGTCGTCGGTGGGATCGTTTCGATCCCTGGTGCGATTTTTGGCGGCCTGTTCATCGTGCTGATGCCGAACTGGGCGCAAGATCTGCGGCTGCAGTTCGCTTGGCTGCCACCGCCCTGGGCGATCTTCGGCGTGTTCCTCATCTTGCTGATCTATTTCGTGCCGTTCGGTATTTGGGGTGGGATCGAACGCATTTACGGTTGGACGCGACGTAAGATCGCGGGTTAAGCTGGTCTCCCTGCCGGCGGTGCCCTCTGGCAAAGGCACCGCCGGCACAATTGGGCCGCGCCAACGGCCCGTAAAGAACGGGAGACCCCAAGCATGAAAATCCAAACAATGGTTGCGGGCGCCGCGGCAGTCCTGATGCTGACCGCTGGTTCTAACGCCCAGACGGTCGGCGTTACCGACGACGTCATCAAGATCGGCAACACCAGCCCCTATTCCGGCCCGGCTTCGGCCTATGGTGCGATCGGTAAGGCCTATGATGCCTATTTCGCCATGGTGAATGACAAGGGCGGCATTACCAGCAAGGACGGCAAGACCCGCAGGGTCGAGTTTATCACGCTGGACGATGGTTACAGCCCGCCGCGCACGGTGGAGCAGACGCGCAAACTGGTGGAGCAGGAACAGGTGGCATTTACGGCCGGCCAGACCGGCACGGCCGCCAACTCCGCGATCCACCGGTACATGAACTCCAAAAAGGTGCCGCACCTGTTCGTGGGGACCGGCGCCTCGAAATGGGCCCAACCGAAGAAGTACCCGTGGACCATCGGCTTCCAGACGGCTTACGACATCGAAGGGCAGATCTACGCCAAATACCTGCTGGATCAGGTCGAAAACCCCAAGATCGCGATCCTTTTTCAGAACGACGACTACGGTAAGGACTACCGCGACGGCTTCGTGGCCGAACTGGGGGAGAAGGCGGACGAGATGATCGTCAAGAGCCTGCCTTACGAGGTGACGGACCCGACGGTGGAGGCACAGATCCTCGAAATGGCCGCCTCCGGCGCGAACGTGTTTCTGAACGTGACCACGCCGAAATTCGCGGCCCAGGCGATCAAGAAGGCCTGCGAGATCGGCTGGAAACCGTTGCACCTGCTGAACAACGTCTCCTCTTCCGTCGGCGCCGTGTTGCGGCCGGCCGGTTTGGAATGCTCCCAGGGTCTGATCACGGCACAATACCAACGCGACCCGACCGATCCGCAGTGGCACGAGACGGACGGCTACCAGGAATGGCTGGCCTTCATGAAGAAGTACCTGCCGAACGCCGACCGCAGCGACATAAACTACGTCTACGGCTTCAATTTGGCGGCCCTGATTACGCACATGCTGGAGAATTGCGGCGATCTGAGTCGCCCCGGCATTATGGCCTGTGCGACCGATATTGAGGACCTGCAACTGCCGATGATCATTCCGGGCATTACCGTTACCACCAGCCCCACCGATTTCCGCACGTTCCAGGCGGAACAGCTGTCGCGCTTCGAAGGCGAGCGCTGGGCGCTGTTCGGCGACATCATCAGGGTCGGGGAATAGATACAGGCCCGTATGCCGTTAGGGTGAGGATGGCTTGGCCGGCTGCCGGCACTGGCGCGGCCAGCCTTGCTCTCTTACCGCGGCCAGCGACTTTGCGGTGGTAATGCGACCGCTTTGCAGGATCATTTTACAATTTTACGACCATAGACGGATGGCGGTTCGTCCGTTAGAACTGGCCCACAGGTGCGTTCCGAAGACTCGGGGTGCACGGTTCGTACTGAACGTCTGGAACTTTAAGGGAGCTAACTTAAGATGCGGCTCAAAGCCCTTCTCGCATCGGCTGCGGCAGTCATGCTGATGGCAGGCGGCGCCAATGCGCAAACCGTGGGTGTCACCGACACCTCTATCAAAATCGGCAACACCAGCCCCTATTCCGGTCCGGCATCGGCCTATGGCGTGATCGGCAAGACCATCGGCACCTATTTCGAGATGGTGAACGACAACGGCGGCATCACCAGCAAGGACGGCAAGACCCGCAAGGTCGAGTACATCACGCTGGACGACGGCTACAGCCCGCCGCGCACGGTGGAGCAGTCGCGCAAACTGGTGGAGCAGGAGCAGGTTGCCATGATCGCCGGTTCGGTCGGCACGCCGACCAACTCCGCGATCCACCGCTACATGAATGCAAAAAAGGTGCCGCAACTGTTTGTGGCGACCGGCGCCTCCAAATGGGCCCAGCCGGAAAAATACCCGTGGACCATCGGCTTCCAGCCGGGCTACGACGTCGAGGGTCAGATCTACGCCAAATACCTGCTGGATCAGGTCGAAAACCCGAAGATCGCGATTCTCTACCAGAACGACGACTACGGTAAGGACTATCGCGACGGCTTCATCGAACAGCTCGGCGAAAAGGCCGACGAGATGATCGTCAAGAGTCTGCCCTACGAGGTGACGGACCCGACGGTGGAGGCGCAGGTGCTGGAAATGGCGGCCTCCGGCGCCAATGTGTTCTTCAACGTGACCACGCCGAAATTCGCGGCCCAGGCGATCAAGAAGGCCTGCGAGATCGGCTGGAAACCGTTGCACCTGCTGAACAACGTCTCCTCCTCCGTCGGCGCCGTCATGAAGCCGGCCGGTTTGGAATGCTCCCAGGGCGTTATCACCGCGCAGTATCAGAAGGATCCGACCGATCCGCAGTGGCACGATAGCGAGGGCTACAAGGAATGGTCCGCGTTCATGGATGAGTACTTTCCGGATGCCGACCGCAGCGACGTCAACTATGCCTACGGCCACAGCATGGGCTCGCTGGTGCATCACGTCCTGGCCAACTGCGAGGATCTGAGCCGCGCGGGCATCATGAAGTGTGCGGCGAACGTGAAGGAGCTGCAACTGCCGATGATCATCCCGGGCATCACCATCACCACCAGCCCGACCGATTTCCGCGCGATCCAGGCGGAGCAGCTGTCGCGGTTCGAGGGTGACCGCTGGCAGTTGTTCGGCGACATCATCAAGGTCAACCCGGAATAAGCAGACGACGGGCCTCCCCGGCTACCCGAGCGGGCGGCCGGCTGACCGCTCCACCGGCCGCCGGCTCAGCCCGCGGCCGGTTTTTTGTGCCCAGGCAGCGGCCAGAAGGCGCCGGATGACAGACGGCCCGCTGTCATCCGGCGCCAGTCTGCCCTAAACTCGGGGCCATGCGTCCCGACATCCTGTTTCCCCTGTTCCGCACCGCCGGCAGCCTGAAAGGCGTCGGCCCGAAGATCGCGCCGCTGATCGAGAAGGTGGCGGGCGGGCGGGTGCGCGACCTGGCCTTCCTGCTGCCGACCGGCGTGGTCGACCGGCGCTATCAGCCGACGATCATCGACGCGGAGCCGGGCCGGCTCGCCACCCTGCGCGTGCGCGTCGTCGGTCACCAGCCGAGCCAGAACCGGCGCCAGCCCTACCGGGTGATCGCGACGGACACGACCGGCGAGATCGCGCTGGTCTTCTTCCACGCAAGCCGGCCCTATCTGGAAAAGCTGTTGCCGCCGGGCGAGGAGCGGCTGGTGAGTGGCATGGTCGAGGAGTATCGCGGCCAACTCCAGATAACCCACCCCGACCACGTCGTCTCTCTGGACGAGGCGGACGGGCTGCCGCTGGTGGAGCCGGTCTACCCGCTCACCGCCGGCCTGACCGTCCGCACGCTCCGCAAGGCCGTGGACCAGGCCGTCGCGATCCTGCCGGACCTGCCGGAGTGGCTGAACGGCCCGTTGCAGCGCCAGCACGGCTGGCCAGGCTGGGCAGACGCGGTGCGCAGCGTCCACGCGCCGGCCGAGCCGGAGGATCTGGAGCCGCAGACGCCCGCCCGCCGGCGCCTCGCCTATGACGAGCTGCTGGCGAACCAACTGGCCCTGGTGCTGGTGCGCGCGAAGCAGAGGAAGCGCGCCGGCCCGATGATCCCGGCGGGGGACCTGGCGGAGCGGGCGATCGGCCTGCTGCCCTACCAACTCACCGGCTCGCAGCGGCAGGCGCTGGCGGAGATCGGCGGCGACCTCGCGTCGGGCCAGCGCATGCAACGGTTGTTGCAGGGCGATGTCGGCAGCGGCAAGACCGTGGTGGCGCTGCTGGCGATGCTGGAGGCGGTGGCGGCGGGCGGGCAGGCGGCCCTGATGGCGCCGACCGAAATTTTGGTGCGCCAGCATGCGGAGACCATCGCGCCGATCGCCCTCAAGCTTGGCCTGAAAACCGTGGTGCTCACCGGCCGCGACAAGGGCAAGACGCGGGAGCGGCTGCTGGAGGATATCGCGGATGGCCTGGCGCCGCTGGTGCTCGGCACGCACGCGCTGGTGCAGGAAAGCGTGCACTTCCGCAACCTGACCCTGGTGGTGGTGGACGAGCAGCACCGCTTCGGCGTCGACCAGCGCCTGCACCTGACGGACAAGGCGCAGGGCGGCTGCCACACCCTGGTGATGACCGCGACGCCGATCCCGCGCACGCTGATGTTGACCGCCTATGGCGACCTGGACTGGTCGCGGCTGACCGAAAAGCCCGCCGGCCGCCAGCCGGTCGACACGCGCGTCCTGCCGGCGAGCCGCCTGGGCGACGTGGTGGAGGGGCTGGAGCGCCGGCTGGCCGACGGCGGCAAGGCCTATTGGGTCTGCCCGCTGGTGGAGGAGAGCGAGAACGTGGACGTCGCAGCGGCGGAGGAGCGCTTCGCCGCCCTGCAATCCCGCTTCGGCGAGCGGGTCGGCCTGGTGCATGGCCGCATGCGCGCGGCGGACAAGGAGGCGGCGATGCACGCCTTCGCCGAGGGGCCGGTGCAACTGCTGGTCGCCACCACGGTGATCGAGGTCGGCGTGAACGTGCCGGACGCCACCGTCATGGTGATCGAGCATGCCGAACGCTTCGGCCTTGCCCAGCTGCACCAGTTGCGGGGGCGGGTCGGGCGCGGCTCGCAGGCGTCGACCTGCATTCTGCTCTACCAGCCGCCGCTGGGGGCGACCGCCAAGGCGCGGCTGGAGACGCTGCGGGCCACCGACGACGGCTTCGAGATCGCGGAGCAGGACCTGAAACTCCGCGGCGCCGGCGAGGTGCTGGGCACCCGCCAGAGCGGCCTGCCGGATTTCCAACTGGCCGACCTGGACCACCACGCAGACCTCCTCCCCATTGCCCGCGACGACGCCCGCCTGATCGTGGAAACCGACCCGGACCTGGCCAGCGAGCGCGGCCAGGCGCTCCGGACCCTGCTCTATCTGTTCGAGCAGGACGCGGCGGTGCGGTATGCGAAGGTGGGGTAGGGGTGGTTGAGCCAATGACCATTTTCATTCAAGCACTGCATAACGCTCTCGGTCTGCTCACATCTCCACGGACACCACAACAGCAAGGAAATACGATGAACAGATTTTAGCAGAATAATTAGTAATCGAAAAAACTTAACTTCGCTGCTGATCTGTCTAACGATCCGAGATTACTTTAAGAATCTTTCGTGATATTTCCTATGGTCGTCACAGCCATTACCTTCGGTCTCTAGCGCTATTTTGACGAACCGTCCACTTTACGCGAGATTTTATCCCAATCAATATCGAGGTCAATTACGATGTAATCATCATCTTCATCTATCCCCATAGCTTCAAAATGCATGTTGCGGATTGAATGACCGCGAGTGAGTTCCTTCTCGAAGAGATTCGCACCATCGCCAAATGCTTTTTTCTGAAAATATTCCACATCAATTCGCCCCGCCAGATATTCATGCAGTAATGCCGCTGATATTTTAACAGTCATTTTGTTTCCTCGTATCCACTTCATATGTGTATTGAGGTGCCAATTTCGCCTATCGATTTTAAAACCGCCTTGTTTATGTAGGTCGCGCGCTTGATAACCTTCGTAGCGCGGCCTCGGAAACTGCGCTGCCATTTCTTTTACGCAGTCGTACTCTCCGTCCGGGACGCCTGATCGCCGGTCAAAGCAGGTAATATTCCAAAGGAGGTGTGACCGAGACGCAAATACGAACTCATTGTGCCGGTATGGAGAGATCACGATTACAATATCAAGATTCAGCTTCGACAGCGCGTGTCTGATGATTGCCTCGCCTCCAACCTCTTGGCTAGATCCTGACAGTCGCTGTAACCTGCGCAGCAGATTGCTTCCTGCATCCACTAAAACAACGCACTTCAAGATTCCTTTCGCTGCGCCCTTTACCTGATTCGCCTTCTTTTTAAGCGCCTTATAGACTGGATTGTCTTCAAGATCATAAGCTACTGGCGGCATTCTGCAGAATGTTCTAAAGAGGGGAATTGTTTTTTGTTTCCAACTGATTACTACGTCGGTTTTGCCTTCCGTCAAACGAATGGTGTCAGGATTTGGCCAGTCGGAGGCGGTGACCCATTTGCGAAGCTGCGTCGTGATGGGTTTGCTAAGTTGAAAATGCGGATCAACACAACGTTCGCGATGAAAACGGCCTTCATTGTAATAACTTTGGTCAAGAAACTCAAAGTATAGGTGTTTGCCAGCGCCTTTTATTAGGTGATCAGCGTAATTGGAGATGATATTTGCCGTCCGGTTCATCGCCTCCCTACCAGAAAAATTTTCGTCTGATAGTGCACGTATTTCCAAAACGGCAGGTCCAGAAGCGAATAGATTATTAGAGTAGGCATCCGGTCTCTTGGTCCCAAATTCTAGCGAGGGTTCAGGAACTAAATGTGCAACTTTTGAAATAGCCCATAGGACTGAAAGCTCAGCTTCCGCCGCCAGAGCGCTGTTGGTGTCCTCATGCTCGAGGCGCGAGATAATCTCTGACTTCTTAACATCGTCGAGGAAACCCGACATTTCCATCAACATTGAGCAGAGGCGACGATGTGTAAAAACAGGCATCCTAGAAGTATGTCATGAGTCTAACCATTAGCAAGCGCTGGGTGTAGCGAGAGGGCTATAAACCCACCCTCAACCCCGCCTCCCGCATCAGCGGCAGCACGGCCTCGCCGAAATACTCCAAATCCGGCGCGAAGTCGTAGAAGGTGACCTGCACGCCGTCGCAGCCCGCGCGTCGCAACGCCAGGAACTGCTCGACCACCTGTTCGGGCGAGCCGACCACGTGCAGGTTGCCGCCCAGCGCTGCGTACTGGCGCTTTTGGCCGCTCCAGGCCACCGCGTCGCCGCCGCTTGTGGTGGCGGCGAAGCCCTCGACCGCGCCCGTGTCCGCCGACGCGACGATGGCGTCGCGGTAGGCAACCGCCTCCCGCTCGGTCGGGCGGCAGACGACCATGGGGTTGATGATGGTGCGCAGGCGCCGCCCCTCCGCCGCGGCGGCTTCGCGGATGGCGGCGGTGTGCGGGGGCAGGCTTTGGATCGCGTCCGCCATCTGGTTGCCGGCCGGGCTGGTGATGAACACCACGTCCGAGTGCTTCGCGGCGTGTGCGATGCCGTCGGCCGAGCCGGTGGCGTTCACCAGCACCGGGCGCCCGTAGAGAGGCTTCGGCGTGCAGAACGCGCCCTCCATCGCCCAATGGGGGCCGTCGACGGTCAGGTTCTCGCTCGCGGCCCACAGTTCTTTCAGCCGCGTCGTGAACACGTCGGCCATGGCGTAGCGCTCGCCATGCTCCGGGCGGACCTGGCCGAACATGCGGGCCTCGCGCGGGATGTGGCCGGTGACGATGTTGGCGCCCCAGCGCCCGCCGGAAATATGATCCAGCGTCGCCCCGAACTTGGCGAGGTGCAGCGGGTGCCAGGGCCCGTAGAGCACGTGGATGGTGGAGACCAGCAGAATCCGCTCCGTCACCGCGGCGAGGGCCGCGACGGTCATGAAGCTGTCGATGGAGGTTTCGCGGTAAGAGGTCTCGCCGCCATGCCCACCCTTCGGCGTCCACTGCGCGAGGCCGAACACCAGGTCGAAGCCCAGCGCCTCCGCCCGTTGCGCCAGCGCCTTGTTGTAGTCGAAGGTCCAGGTGGTCGAGCGCGGCAGGGTCGAGGGCGTCCAGCCGCCATTCTGGATCGGCAGGAACAGGCCGAGGAGGAAGGGCTGCTCCAGCACGCGCGAGAGCGGGCTTGCGGCGAAGTCCGTTGGGTTCATTCCGGTCATGGTCCCGCACTCTTTTGCAATTTGGGCTTCAAGGTGACCTCCCACTGCTTCTGCCGCGTGGGAGACTCCAGGCGGTTTGCAAATTCGGAGCCGATGCCAACTGGGCTTGACCGACCGCAGTGCGAATCACAAGGCACACATCGCCCCTGGCGCGGGTTGGCGGTCTGGAAGCGCCCTACTGCCCCAGCCAGATGCTGGCGCCGCCGTCCACGGGCAGGGTGACGCCCGTGACGAATTTGGCTTCGTCACTGGCGAGGTAGAGGGCGGCATAGGCCACGTCCCAGCCATCGCCCATCTTGCGGCCCAGCGGTACCTTCGAATTCCGCATAGCCTCGATTTCCGAGCGGGGCTTGTTCCACTCCCGGGCGCGGGTGTCGACCGCCATGGGCGTGTTCATCAGGCCCGGCAGGATGACGTTGGCGCGGATGCCGTGCTCGGCGTTGGTGTAGGCCAGCTGCTCGGTCAGGGCGATGACGCCGGCCTTGGAGGTCTTGTAGACCACCAGCGGATAGCGGTCGTGCACCGCTATGGACGAGATGTTGACGATGGCGCCGGACTTCTGCGCCCGCATCACCGGCACCACATGCTTGCAGGTCATGATCATGCCGCGCAGGTTGATGGCGTTGCAGCGGTCGAAGTCTTCCTCCGTCAACTCCTCCAACGGCTTGTCGCCGCCGGTGATGGAGACGCCGACATTGTTGTGGAGTATGTCGATGCGCCCGCACTCGGCCGCGACGGCTTCGACGGCAGCCCTGATCGAGGTCTCTGTGGTAATGTCAGCGGCGAGGGCCAGGGCCTTGCCGCCTTCGCCGCGGATGATCTCCGCGGTTTCCTCGGCGCGCTCCTGGTGCAGGTCGATGCAGGCAACGGTGGCGCCTTCGTTGGCGAAGACCTGGGCGACGGCGCGGCCATTGCCGACGCCCTCGCCGGGCGACTGGCCGGCGCCGACGACGATCGCGATTTTGTGTTTGAGACGCATGCGGGTGTTTCCTTTTGTTCAGTCTTCTGCCGGCAGCGGGAACATGTCGAGGTAAGGCTGGTATTCGGGCTCCACCTCAATCGCCAGCGAGGCGAGGATGCGGACGACGGCGCAATAGGTGGCGATGGCAACCACCAGGTCCACCATCTGTTCGTCGCCGAGTTCGGCCTGGAGTTCGCGGAACAGCGGCTCCGGCATCTCGACATTCTTCGCCATCTCGCGGGCGGCGAACAGGATTTTCTTTTCCAGGCGCCCGAGATCGCTGGGCTTGCCGGCGCTCTCGGCGATCAGGCCTTCGATGTCTTCCCTGGAGACGCCGAAATCCATGCCGAGCTTCACATGGTGGCTCCACTCGAACGGCGAGCGGGCGAGCCAGCCGACCTGGAGAATCGCCAGCTCGCGCAGGCGCATGTCCAGCTTCATGCCATAGCGGATATGGTTGCCGAGGACGTGGAAGGCACGGGCGGTGTCCGGGCTGTTGACCAGGGCACGGGTCAGCCAGATCGGGCGCTTCAGGAGGTCTTTGTTCTCCTCGCTCAGGTCTTCGGCGGTCAGGTACGGCACGCGGGCGGCCATGGGCGGGTTTCCTCGTCGCTATCGGTTCGATGCCGGCGAGGATAGTGCCGATGGCGGCGGCTGTCAGGCTCTAGAGATGGCCTCGCTGACAACGCCGTTGGTGAGGCGCTGCAACTCGTCCGGCGTGGTCCGGAACACGCAATAAGGGTGGCCGGCAGCGGCGTAGATCGCGGGAAACCGGCTGAGGCTGGCGTCGATCACCAGCGGCAAGGGCGCCGGGTGCCCAACTGGCGCGACGCCGCCAATGGCGAAGCCGGTGGCCTTCCGCACGGTTTCGGCGCTGGCGCGTTTGGCCTTGCCCTCCAGGCCGAGGGTGCCTGCCAACGCCTTTTCGTTGCAGCGGCGGTCGCCGGCAACCAGGGCCATGACCGTCTGGCCGGCCACATCGAACACCAGCGACTTGACGATGGCGCCCAACTCGCAGCCGATGCTGACTGCGGCCTCCTCAGCGCTGCGGGCCGTCTCGGCGAGGGCGGTCACCTGGGCGTCCGAGCCGGCAGCGCGCAGTGCGGCCTGAACCCGCTGCACCGATATGTTGTCGAGCGCCATGGGGCGAACTCAGGCTTGGGTCAGGGCGGCGACGCCCGGCAGGTCCTTGCCTTCCAGCCACTCCAGGAAAGCACCGCCGGCGGTGGAGATGTAGGAAAAATCGTTAACCACGCTGGCCTTGGCCAGGGCCGCCACGGTGTCGCCGCCGCCGGCGACGGTGACCATGGTGCCGGCCCGGGTCGCCGCCGCGGCGACGCGGGCAACGGCATTGGTGCCGGTGTCGAACGGCTCGATCTCGAAGGCGCCCATCGGGCCGTTCCAGACCAGCGTCCGGGTCTCGGCCAGGCGGCGCTCCAGGTCGGCGATGGCGGCAGGGCCGATGTCGAGGATCATGGCATCGTTGGGGCAGGCATCGGCCGCCACGACCTCGCAGGCGGCGCCGGCCTTGAACTCGCGCGCGATGGTGGCGTCCACCGGCAGGACGATGGCGCAGCCGGCCACGGCCGCTTTTTCCAGGATCGCGCAGGCGGTGTCGGCCAGGTCTTTTTCGCAGAGGCTGGCGCCCACCGGCTTGCCCTGGGCATAGAGGAAGGTGTTGGCCATGCCGCCGCCGATGATCAGCGTATCGACCCGGGCGACCAGGTTGTTGAGCACGTCCAGCTTGGTCGAGACCTTGGCGCCGCCGACCAGCGCTGCCACCGGCCGGGCCGGATTGCCGAGGGCGGCATTCAGCGCTTCCAATTCGGCCTGCATCAGCCGGCCGGCGGCGGCCGGCAGGGCGTGCGCCAGACCTTCGGTCGAGGCGTGGGCGCGGTGGGCGGCGGAGAAGGCGTCGTTCACATAGAGGTCGCCCAGCGCGGCCAGGGCCTGAACGAAGCCGGGCTCGTTCTTCTCCTCGCCGGCATGGAAGCGCAGGTTCTCCAGCAGCGCGACGCCGCCATTGCCGAGGCCCCCCACCGCCAGCGCGGCAGGCTCGCCGATGCAGTCGTCGGCAAATGCGACCGGCTGGCCCAACACCTCGGCAAAGGCCTGGGCGACGGGGGCGAGGGTCATCGCCGCATTGCGCTGGCCTTTCGGGCGGCCGAAATGGGCAAGGATGACGACCCTGGCACCCTTCTGGACCAGTTCGCGCACGGTGGGGGCAGAGCGTTCGATGCGGGTGAGGTCGGAGACCCGGCCATCGGCCATGGGCACGTTCAGGTCCAGGCGCACCAGCACGCGTTTGCCCGCAACGTCGAAGTCATCCAGGGTCTTGAAAGCGGCCATGTCGTCTGGTTCCCGCGGCTGGGTGAAGTGTCATCCCGCGCACATGCCCCGTGCTTCGGCCAAGCGCAAGCGCGCCTAGCGCCGCAATGCCGCGAGCGGGTCAGGCGATGATGCGCCGATCTGCTGGCACGGGTGCCAGACGCTCCAGCCAGCGGGCGAGCTTTTCCCGTCCCGCCCGACCGGAGGCGCAGAGGCCGCCGCGTTCGGTGACGAGGCGCAACAGCGTGGAATTGGCCCCCTGCCGGCCGAACAGCAGCAGGGAGCGGCCGGCGAACGGCGGGGCGTTCAGCAGGGTCTCCATGCCACCGGCTCGGACGGCGGCCAGGTCGCCCGCAAGGCGGGATTCCCGACCATCATCGCCGATCAGCGGCAGGTCGGGCAGGCCGAGCGCGCGGTCCAACTCGCCCAGGCTGCGGTCCGAGAATATGGCCAGCGCGCCGCCCAGCGCCTGGAACAGGCGCAGCAGCCGGCAACGATCCGCTGCGGACACAAGGCCCTGGGCATCGGCGACAACGTCGTCAAAGGAAAGCAAAAGGCCCGCATTCGAGGCAAAGGGAGCCGGGTAAACCGGCGGAGCCGCCATTTGGGCGGTCATTTTTTCTGTGTACATGGCTATCTACTTGGGTTGAATGAAGCCGGCTTCAAGAGCGGAGCCCCGTTCGCTGGCGCAGACCTTCGAGACTGCCATAGCCGCGTGACCGATTGGTTAAGCCGCGGTTTCCGGTTTAGCTGAGCATTGCCAGCAGGGCCTTGACAAGGCTGACTGCAGACAGCGCTGCCAGTACGGTAATGACCCAGCGCCGGAACCGGTTCGGGTCGATGCGGTGGAACAGTTTGGTGCCGATCCAGGCGCCGAGGAACATCGGCGGCACGGCCAGGGCGACGCGCACCAGGGTCTCTGTCCCGATCAGGCCCTGCCAGGCGGCCATGCCGCTCGCGAACAGGTCGGCGGCGCCCAGGTAGGCGATGAGCGAGGCGCGGGCGGCGCCGATGGCGAGCGGGCTGGAAAAGTAATAAAGTACGATTGGCGGCCCGCCGGCAGAGGTGGCCCCGGTCAGCACGCCGGAGACGATCCCGACGCCGACCGTGCCGGTCAGCCCTGGCTGCTTCTCCAGCCGCCAGCCGGCGCGCAGCATCAGGCAGGCGCCCAGCACCACCAGCGCAATCACCGCCTGCATCGGCGGCGGCGGCAGCCAGGCCAACAGCGCCAGGCCCAGCGGCGTTGCCACAATGCAGGCCAGCAACAACTGGGCGAAGCTCCGCCACTCCACCTGGCGCCAGACCGCGGGCAGCAGGCCGGCGGAGGCGATCACTTCCAGGATCAGGATCAGCGGGACCGCCTCGCTGGCGGGAATCGCGAAGGTCAGGCCGACCACATAGATCATGGAGGAGCCGAAGCCGGTAAAGCCGCGGATGAACGAGCCCACGCCGAACACCGCGGCCAGATAGGCCAACTCCACTCCCTCCAAACCTGCGATCACGCAATCCTCCTATACCGACAGCAAACCGCCGCCCCGAGCCTGATGCTTGGGACGGCGGCGAAAGCTGCCTTTGCCCTTTTTGGGCTTCACGCGGCGCAGATGGAAGAGGCGATCCGCCAAGCGCCGCGCGGAGGGATTGCGCGGCTTCATGAGAGGGGGCTCCGGTTCGGGATTGGGGGCTTAAGATAAGGCATTCCGCCGCCAGGATGTCAAACCGGTTCTCGCCAGTTCGCTCTTGCCCCAGAGGTGTTGCAGGTTCAACTTAAGTGCCGTGCCGATACAAGGCTGAAGCCAGCCGGAGGAAACGCCATGAAATTCGGAATCTTCTACGAACTGCAATTGCCCCGCCCCTGGGGCCAGGACGACGAGCGCCAACTCTACCAGAATGCGCTCAGCCAGGTCGAACTGGCGGACAGGCTGGGCTATGACTATGCATGGCAGGTGGAGCATCACTTCCTGGAGGAATACTCCCACTCGCCGCAGCCGGAGGTGTTTCTGTCGGCGGCGAGCCAGCGGACCCAGAACATCCGCCTCGGCCATGGCATCATCCAACTGCCCTCGAACCACCCGGCCCGGGTGGCGGAGAAAGTCGCGTGCCTCGACCTGGTCAGCAATGGCCGCGTCGAGTTCGGCATGGGCGAGGGCGCCAGCATCACAGAGCTGGAGCCCTTCGACCGCGACCTGGAGACCAAGCGCGCGGTTTGGGAAGACGCCGTGCGCTGCATCATGCCGATGTTCACCGAGGAAGGCTGGGAATACGACGGCCCCTATTTCAAGTTCCCGCTGCGCAACGTGCTGCCGAAGCCGGTGCAGAAGCCGCACCCGCCGCTCTGGGTGGCCTGTTCGCAGTTGGAGACGATCGAGATGGCCGGGCACCGTGGTATCGGCGCCCTCGGCTTCCAATTCCTCTCGGCGGACATGGCTCAGGCCTGGGTCCACGCCTACTACAACGCGTTCGTAAAGCGGCAGGAGAAGCTGGCGGACTATCAGAGCAACTGCAATATCGCCATGGTCAGCTATTTCATGTGTGCGGAGACCGACGAGGAAGCGCGGCGGCGGGCGGAAGGCGTGACCTTCTTCCAGTTCGCATTGGCCTATTACAGCGGCTCCAAGGGCCGCAAGCGCGCCGATCCGGGCACGGTCAGCCTCTGGGACGAGTACATGGCCTGGAAAAAAGCCAACCCGGAGGCGGCAGAAAAAGCGCTGCGCGGCGGCCTGATCGGCTCGCCGGAGACGATCCGCAACAAGCTGCACAAGTTCGAGCAGTCGAAGGTGGACAGCATCATCCTGCTGAACCAGGCGGGCCGCAACAGCCACCAGCACATCTGCGAGA
>Ga0206129_10000262_pt1:15000-87977 | contig 87977 bp, 86 predicted proteins | sample Helgoland_Spring_8_FD_148616 | JGI IMG/M metagenome (GOLD analysis project Ga0206129, IMG submission 148616) | Pelagic subsurface seawater microbial communities from Kabeltonne, Helgoland, North Sea - Helgoland_Spring_Bloom_20160502_2 | ecosystem: Environmental > Aquatic > Marine >... | reverse complement strand
TGTATATAAACTTCTCGTGGAAAGTCAAAACGAATTTTCAGAAATGGACATTTATAAATGTCCAATTATGAAATATAGGATATACTTTTTTTGGAAGAAAATGAGATTTTTCCTTATGCAGTGAAATGCTTTAAATAGATAATATTGAAAAATATCTTGATTAGCATAACCATTTTTAATTGGGCATTTTCTCGCGATTTTTTTGTTCTATAAAGTATAGAACATTTAGAACAAAAAATGCCGCCAAAAAATGCCGATATATTTTTATGTGAAAAATGCACATTCAAATGCAATAAACAAAGTAATTTTAACAAACATATATTGACTGCAAAACATAAAAAAAATATAAATAGAACAGAAAATCCGCCAAAAAATGCCGAACAATTTTTATGTGAAAAATGCACATTCAAATGCAGCAAAAAGAGTGATTGGGACAGACACATCTACACAAAAAAACATAAATATATTGTACAGGGAGGACAATCAACATTTGTTGAACCTGGTACGGCAACAGGAAACGAATGGAGGTGTGATTGTGGTAAAATATATAGGGCTCGTAACAGTTTATGGTATCATAAAACGAAATGTTCATATCAATCCAATAATTTACCAAATGATGACAACAGTATTGTAAAAAATTTAATGAAACAAAACGAACAGTTACATAAAATGATAATCATTCGTGATGAAGAACAAAAGAAAAGAGATGAAGAACAAAAAAAAAGAGATGAACATAATATGAATAATATTGAAAACCTATCAAAGCAAATCTCAAACATATCGTCAAATGTAACGACCAATAACAATACAAATAACACAACAAATAACACAACAAATAACAATAAGTTTAATTTGAATTTCTTTTTGAACACACAATGTAAGGATGCAATGTCAATACAATCTTTTATGGAGAACCTTCAATTAGGATGTAAGGAATTGGAACACATGGGAGACGTAGGTTATTTAACTGGGATGATTGATATTTTCAATAATACATTAGGTAATATGGATATTTACAAAAGACCTTTACATTGTACGGATTTAAAACGTGAGGTTCTCTATTTTAAACAGGGAACGGATTGGGAAAAGGATAGTGACGATAAACAACACTTGAAAAAATTAATAAAAAATGTGGAAACAAAGAACTATCACAATTTACAAGACTGGCAAAAGGACCATCCTGATTCCCGAGAATGTGATACACGGGAGAACCAACACTATATGAAAATAGCAACGGAGGCCCTTGGCGGAGCCGATTTCAACAAGGATTCCATTTATTTAACAAAAATAATGAAACATATAGTAAAAGAAGTCCACGTGAAACCACAATAGGTTTCATATTACATTTATAGGTTCTCAATAAATGTATTGTACAGTAGGATTAATATATTTTTGTGAACGTTGTCATTTTAAATCTTCAATGGTGTAAAAAGGATTACAATATACATAATAATATAATAATGAAAATAAAATGTATAGATGTAAAATATACGTAATCCTATATGTATTACGTATATTTATTGGAATGTTCGGACAATTCTACTTATGTCGGTGCGACCGTTAATTTAGAACACCGACTTAGACAACATAATAAAGAAATTAAAGGTGGTGCGGTGGCAACGAGTAGAAAAGTAGTGAAAGGACATATTTGGAAAAGACGTTGTCATGTCGCGGGATTCCCTACGTGGTCGGCTGCACTACAATTTGAATGGGCTTGGAAATTTCAGTCACGAAAATTGTCACCGAAACTATTACCAATGGACCGCAGAAAGGAGGCACTTAATAATTTACTCAAACTCGATAGACCAACAAGTAAGGCTTTAATGTATAGTGAATGGGATGAACCAATTCAAGTAATATGGGAACATGACGTGTAATATTATATGATATTATAGTATAATGACGACACGAAAACACAAGAAACCGAAGTATAACAAATCCTCTAACAGATTTAGACGTACGCGTTCAAAAAAACATATAGGAGGTGGCAACAACAAGGCTCTCCGTGTTGCAACTGATGCAGGAGACATAGAAAAAGTGAGATTGCTATTGGAGAAGGGGGCTGATGTGAATGAGAGAGATGATTATCAATATATGCCTCTCCATAGGGCATTGGAGAAGGGCCGCGGTGACATAGCGAAAATGCTATTGGATAAGGGGGCTGATATAGAGGCGAAGAGTGAGAGTGGCGGGACGGCTCTCAAAACAGCTATTTGGTATGCAGGCTGGAATGATTACAAAGACATAGTGGAAATGTTATTGAAGAAGGGGGCTGATGTGAATGCCAAGGATAATGAAGGCAAATCGCCTCTCATGACCGCAATTAGTACTGGACGCAATAACAATGAGATGGTGGAAATGTTATTGAAGAATGGGGCTGATGTGAATGCGAAAGACAACGAAGGCGATACGGCTCTATCTTACGCGAGTTTGAAGGGAAATATAGAAATAGTGCGGTTGCTATTGGAGAATGGGGCTGATGTGAAATCGACAAACAATGCGGGCAGGACGGCTCTCTATTTGGCAAAATGGAGGGAGCGGGCAAAAGTCGTGATATTACTCAGACAGGCAGAACTAGGACTAGATACACAAATAATTCCAAGACATTTGGAAAGACAACAAGATAAGAAAAACCTAGATATGGTGATGAGTGCCAAAGATGTGGGAAATAGGGGTGATAAAAAAATGCCGGCTGAACTAGCAGATAAAATAGGAGAATATCTTGGGGGTAGAAAATCCATGAAAAATAAAAAATCCAAAAGAAAAACGAGAAGAACCAAGAAACATTAATTTCGTTTTATATTACAAATTCTGAAAAAAAATATAAAGTATTATTAATGACAACAAAAAAAAAACAATTAATATCTAAAAATACTCGTTCAAAACGAGGAGGTGTAATAACGAAAAGTGGAAAAGATACAAATAAACGCAAAGCGATAAAGGCTACACGAAAAATAAAGGAGACGTGTGGGATATGTTTAGAGGACGTAAATAAGAGTGATAATATACCTACTTTACCGTGTAAGCATCAGTTTCATAAGAATTGCTTAATTGAATGGTGTAAAAGTAAACATAATACAGCTGTTAAGTGCCCTTTATGTCGTATAGATATAGTTGATGTGTGTAAAGATATAAATCCTCAGCCAGATTATGCGGATATTGGCCCTAGAACTCCACCACTGCTTACCATGGCCGATTTAGAACCAGACGCGCCACCACTTACGATGGCTGATTTAGATGGACCAATGCCGCGTAGTTTTAATAATTATGATGATGAAGACGAAATTTTAAGAAATGGAAATGTTGGCGATTTAGTGAATTATGAACCGAATAATCAACAAGGCGTAGTATATTATAAAATTTCTTTACTTAATGGGGAAAAATATCTGGAACCGATTGGTAATTATGATGGCTATTATAATGATATGATGGGTGGAAAAAAGAAATCCAATAGAGTCAACAGAAAATCCAAGAAAAATAAAAAAAAACAAAGAATTACAAGAAACACCAGGAGACACTAAGTTATGCAGTATCGATTAAATCCGTTAATTCTTTTTCCGTTATATGTTTTTGAAATGATAATATATAGCATATATCAAAAATATACGTCTCTTCTCCGCCGCCTTCAATATCTAAATCCAAAATGTATTTGACACAAAACTCGGGAGTGAGCGTTTGTGTTGCCAAAAGTATTTTTTCATCAAGATGATTTTCCACAATATTCTGTTCGAGAATTTCAATAGAATATGTATATCTATTATTGAGTAGGTCAGTATTTGTTACTTTCATGATTTATTTACACACCCACATGTAAATAAATCATTTCAATTTTTTACATAACCCCGAATATGTACATATAAAAATTAGTTTTATTAGTATTTATTAAATAAATACTAATTATATAGAATGGGTAATTTTTACGAAACAGTGAATCGGTATTTTAAACCATATATGTTTTACATTATAGTATTTGTGATCTTTTTGGTATTTGTGTTTACTGGTTTATATGCATACAATAAATACGTAAAGAAAGATTTAAAGGATAAACAATTCAAAGATGTTGCAAATACAGATACCAAAGGTATAGATTTAGAAATACTATTTTTTCACGTAAATTGGTGTCCTCATTGCAAGACTGCGAAACCCGAATGGGATAGTTTTAAGTCGGCATTAAACGGAAAACGCGTAAATGGATATAATATAATATGCCTTGATGTTGATTGTACTGATGAAGATAAAAGTAAAATTAATCAAATGATGAACAAGTACGACGTTGATTCATTTCCTACAATTAAAATGAATCGTGAAGGTAAGATTATTGATTATGAAGCGCGCATTACGCGTAATAATTTAGAAGAATTTGTAAATTCATTTACCGAACAATAAATTAGTATAAAATATAATAATTTATTTTACAAAAATGTTTACGGCATTTGCTCGGTGTCAACATCAGTGATGTCAATACATTCTAAGTCAGTTAACGATTCAATATCTTTTTGTGTGATAGGACAATGGTCGGGGTCAATATCATTATATTGTATTTTTCGTGTAAGGTAAGCAGATAAGAATATATTCCGTTCAGTATTAACAACTTTGAAAACATCGCTAATTTTCAATCCCATAAACAACAAATTAGTAAGTAAAACGGTAATAGTTTTGTCATTCAGAAAATTAGAAAAAATGACATAAGAACTCAACACAGAATTTACGGAAAATGCCCCCATTGAAAAGTACCCGGCTTTCTGGTAATGGTCATCGAGTGTCCATATTTCCTCTTTTTTCGAAGGTTCTAAATGTTCTAATGCTTCCTTGACCGCATCATTATCGCGGGGAAGTTCGGGATTAACATCTAAATAATCAATCATTTTATTTTCACGGGATACTTCTATTTTATATAGAACTAAAAATGATGCCACGGTAAATAAATTGAAAGCAAACGCTGATTTAGTAAGTCCTGAATCTTCTCTATTAAAATTAGCAGATATAGAGCACATTTCCCCGTCACAATTTTGGGGCACAAATAAAATAAGCATAGCACCCATTAATACTCGATACACTTCAAGAATGAGTGTAGTGGAAACTGTCATTTTTTGTTGAAAGTCCTGGTCTTTACTGAGTTCATTGTATTGTTCAATAAGGGATTGTCTCCTTTTCATTGGTGTCGTTGGGTCGGTCGGTGTCATCGGTGGTTCCAATGGAAGTGTCACCCCCGAGGTTATTTCCATTATATAATATTATTAGATTTTCTGCCAGAAGAGTACCTTTATGAATACTTCTGTTGCGTTCGGATTCATTGTAAATCATCTTAGAAAAATCAAAGGTATCTTCAACACTTGGATGAAATGATATTTCAAATTTAATTTTAGCATTTATATGTCTTGAAACACGGTTATTGATCATAATAAATAGAGATGACGAAACATACGAAATGAGGTTAGTATAATCTATTTTTGAGTCTACTAATAAATTATTATTAATTCCTAAAATCTCGTCTGTATTAACATTTTCATAATTGTCAATAAAAAAATCGATAGGATAATTTGCATTTATACCACCGTCAATATAATGAATATTTTGTATTTCAATTGGTTGAAAAATAATAGGAATACTTGCAGAACAATATACGACGTCTAATAATTTTTCATCGGGAAAATTTTTATGATTCATTAGAACGGGTTGCAAGTTAAAAGCATTTGTACATAAAAAATTACATTCGATATTGGAGAACTCATAAAACTCTTTTAGCGTAATGTCGAGTGATATATTCTTTCCGCCAAAAAGAGGTTTCATAATCGTTTTAATAAGTGATGTATCAAATATGCCACATTTATTAAATGCTTCGAGATATTCATAAACACCTAATGGTATTGTTTCGTGCCACGGACGTTTAATAATATATTCATCAATAACGGATGTGTCGTAGTTTAATGAAATTATAACTGCAATAAAACTACCAATAGACGTAGACGTAATTGTTTCAATATTATCATATACAATTACATTATGTTTCATACACTCTTTAATCATACCCCAAAAAGTAAACCCGTGTATACCGCCTCCGGAAATAATTAAATGTTTGATTGTCATGATTGTGTAAAATAAGTTTATATGTTTATGTTTAATTTATCGTAAATAAATATACAATGTCATTTCTCTTTCCAGATGAGAAGGATGAAAATAAAAAAGTAGACATTGATGATTTGTTCCATGCGAATCATCAAAAAAGTCTAAAACAGCTGTCTATATTTAATAAAATATTAAATCGTATTCATAAAAAAATAAAGATCACAAGTCGGAATAAAAACGGTGATAAATATATTTGGTTTAATGTTCCTGAATATATATTTGGAGAACCCATATACGATAAGTCTGACTGTTTGTCGTATTTGGTAAAAGAATTAGAATCAAATGGATTTTTTGTAAATTACATGCATCCCAATAACTTATTTATATCGTGGAAAAAGTGGATACCTGCGTATGTACGAGAAGAATTTAAGAAATCCACCGGACGAAAAATAAATCATTTGGGTGAAATAATAGAAGAAGATAAGGAAAAAGAGGAAGAAATGGAAATAAATACAGAAGAAAATAAGAAAATAGCAAGTGATTTTACATCAACAAAGGATTATAAACCAACTGGAAAATTAATATATAATCAATCAATGTTTGACAAATTAGAGAAAAAAGTAAGTTCAAATAAAAAATTGAATTGGTTTAAATATACTATTACATTTATAATAGTATATTAATATGGAATATGAAATAGCACCAGTGTCACATCAAAAAACATTAAATAGAACAAAGCGAGTAAAAAAAAATTATAGTGATTTTGATAAGTCTCGTTTATGGAATATATTTGACAGTGATAAAAATGTTACAATTTCCCCGATAAACGAGGTTGAAGTAGAATGTGTTTATAATAGTAAAACGTATAACATTTGTGAAAAATGCAATTCCGAATTAATGGTAATGGATCATGATTTTCCAACGTGCATTAATCCGAGTTGTAGAATTGTATATAAGGATGTATTAGATTTTTCACCCGAATGGTCATATTACGGAAATGATGATCGAAATGGAAAAGACCCTGCCCGTTGCGGTAATCCAATTAATCCGCTTTTAGTAGAATCATCGTTTGGTTGTAAAGTAATGACAAACCATAAATCCTCGTTTGAAATGCGTAAGATTGGTAAATGGGCATCTTGGCAGGCAATGCCTCATCGAGAAAAGGCATTGTATGACGAATTCCAGTTTATTACAATTATGGCACATAATGCGGGTGTACCTAAGATATTTATAGACTGTGCAATGGTTATCCACAAAGATATTTCCGAACAGAAAATGTTTAGGGGGTTAAATCGTGATGGTATTAAAGCAGCTTCTCTCTATATTTCGTGTAGACTAAATGGATGTCCCCGTAATGCGCACGAGATTGCCAATATATTTAAGTTGGATAATGCAGCGGCAACAAGTGGGTGTTCAATGGCAGTGAATATATTAAATAATATAGAACGAAATAAGTTACCGGCTGAACAAACGACGTTACAAAATATAACCCCAATGTCATTCATTGATCGTTTTTGTAGCAAATTAAATTTTTCAAAGGAAAATATAATGTTGTGTAAATTTGTTGCAAAAAAATTGGAAGTAATGGACGTTATTTCAAATAATATACCCCACGCGATTGCAGCGGGCATAATATTTTTCGTATCACAGGTTGTAAATATGACGATTTGTAAAAAGGATATTAAAACCATTTGCGGAGTAAGTGAAGTTACGATAAACAAGTGTGCAAAGAAATTGGAAGAAAATAAAAGATTATTAATACCCCAGACAATATTTAATCGTTATTATAAGGAATAATCGGTTGTTATGTTTATGATTTTATACGTGATACCAATTTCATTATTGTTTTCCCATAATCCCGACAACTTAACAATGAATTTGCTATTTTTGTTAAGTACACCCTTAGTGTGTATTTTAACATATCCCGACCGGAGTTGTTGATTAAATATAGGTTTGTGAATTTTATTTTTTCCAGTATCATATAATCTAAGCAATGATGATTCAATATCACTCAAATACCTAATTATTTTATTATTAATATCTTGATATATATCAAATTTAACAAATGTTTTATTATAATTATGATTAATTTCCTTTATATCAATTGGAAAAAAGAAGTAAAGACCATTCATTGAAAATACCGAATTTGAATAAATTATTTTTGTAAAATGACCATTTGTAATCATATTTTCTTTCGTATCTAAAAAATTTATATAATCATCTTTAAATGAATCCATATATAATACAATATTCATAACTTATATTATATAAACAATAATGTTTATATAGTTGTAATTCTAATTATTTGTTGGGGGTAGGTACAAACATTTTTTTCCTTGCCATTACTTTAATATTATTAGATTTATCAAAAAAGAATTTTTTTTTTGACATATCAGTAAGTTTTTCGTGTATTGGATTATAATTTTGGCGTGTGTTAAAATCTATAAAATAATTGCGGTATTTTATTGGTTGTGAAAAATCCTCTTGATTATTTGTAACAATGTTTATAATATCATTACAGGTATCACCATTGTTATTAGAAGTTTTTTCCAAGTTTTTTAAATTGATATCGTGTCCATTTATTATACTAAACTGAAGAAATTCTTTTGAACCCGACTTAAAAAAAATACTTCTGTCTATATGTATATTTTTACGACTACACCGTTTATTTAATGCGGTATCTTCAAATCCCCAAGACCAAAAATTAGGAAACCCACCGACGTGTTCAAAATCGCCGGCATTTATGCAAAACATACCCCCCAGAGCAAACCTAAAACCATAAAAATGTTTTACAATACCCGGTGTAGTCGTAAATGTAACTAATTCCTTTTTGTAAGGAATGGTGTCAACGTCTTGAAATACAATGGTTATGTGTTTATATGTTTCTGGATAATTTTCCTTTATTTTCTTGAATCCAAGATTCTTCATTGCCCCTCGGTTAAATGGAAGATCATTATATTGTTCAATAAAATAGATTTCATAATTGGATTCATCTTCAAGTATACATTTCATATAATTTAAGTATATGTGTTTGTCAATTTCGCGATCTCTATACGGTACAATAATTATAAAATCCGGATACATTTGATATATACACTATTGAGATGTTTGTAATAGTTTTTTATCCCATTTATAATGATTTGCATAATTTTGACAAGTGTTATTTAACATTTTCTGGCGTTTTGATTTTTTGTCTTTACTATCATCATAATTGGTCGTGCAAAATAGTTGTCTTGATTTATTTAAACTCTTTGACGTAGAAGTTTCAACACTTTTTTTAACATTTGTCAAATCATTTTTGAGATTGTTAATCTCTTTTAGAATTTCGTCGTCTTTATTTGGTTTTGGAAGATTACCATAGTTTTCAACAGTTGAGTAGTTAATTATAAAAATAAATATAAACAACGAAATTAAAAATACGTAAATAATTAAATCGAGTTCCAGATTATTTTTTTTCATTATATTATATATTCATATAATATAATGATAGCAGAACCAAATATAATCATACCCTGGAAGGGGAGAACATTTAATGAAGTAGTTAGTGTTAAAAAGAAAAATCGAGGATTTTCAGGGAATATGTTTAAAGCAACCCCATTAAAATTATATCGCCGTGAATTGGATTTATCAGGGTGTGGTGAACGTACGTCTGCTTCTACAAATTCGATGGGAGTACCCGGGTTCACTCATATTAATTCGAGTTCGGCAACGTGTAATGGATTACAGGGAACCAAAGATTTCAACTATATAGAATTAAAAAGTGAAAATGGTGGATTAAACTCAGGAGGAGTATGTTTTTCAAAAGAAAATGATGCAAAACGTCGTCTTCGTAGTAGTGGTATGCCGAAAAATACATATTTTACAAATACGAATCAATATTTAGAGAAGCGGGCTAAAACATTTAAACAAAATCAATATGCTGTTATTAGACAGGGTGATGCCACAGCGGTACCTGGAACAAGTGCGGCTCAGCAAAATATATACTCGTCGTATGGAGTGACGAAATGTAAATTCAGTTTTACGGAAGAAGCATCATTTACTTATTATTGGTGGAATACAACTGCACCAGCTACGCCAACCCAGGATGCTCGTACAGTAACGATACCCAGGGGTGAATATGATATTATAGATATAAATAATATATTTCAAAATGCGATGATAGCGAATTCCCATTATATGGTTAAGAAAAATGGAAATATTAAGGTAACATTTATGGATATTGGCTACAATCGTGCTCAACAAAAAATAGAATTTCGCACATCGATACCGTCGGGTGGTTTTGCGAATACATATAGTGAATCAAACGGCTATGAGCTACCGAAAGATGAATTCGGTGATACAATCACCACGTGGGTTCTACCGACGAGTACAACAGTTGGTCATTATATTCTTGGAATAAATATATCAAGTGCATTTTTAACTAGCGCATTGGGATTAAGCGGTAATTACCCGACAAATATTATTAGTAGTACAATAACAACACAATCTACATATTTATCTTCATTTAATCCTGGATTAAAACCCAAATATATAGAAGTGCATTATAAACCAAACAATCCTCAATATGGCTCACAGGGTGCGGTATCATCAAGTTCGCGCATTGCCCGATTGAAATATAATTCGATTACAAATTCGAGTGTTGCATATAATACCGCATTTGGTCCAGCAGTAGCAAATGCATTGGCGTATGGTGTACCCAGTCCAGGGTACACAGAAAAGGATAAGATCGGTTATCCTATAAAACGCACACCTGTATTTGTTTTAGGAGAATCAACCAAACGTTGTTGTTATGTACGAACATTACGTAATATGATATAATATATTTGTAAATACTATACAAATATATAAAATGGATGAATTGAAAAAAGAAAAATGTAGATTAGTGCAGGAAAAAGAAGAATTACTAAAAAAATACAATATAATACAGCGTCAAATAATAAAAATAGAGAATCAAATAAAAGAAACGTGTAAAAATAGTGAACCCGGACACAATTACATAGAGGAAAAAGAAGACGGACCTTATGGTATGACATTTACATATTGCAACACGTGTGGCTATGAACCGCTATGATATGGTAAAATGCCAGGAATAACATTGGTTTCAACATTGTATTTATTACACCATTGGATACATTTAAGTATGTTATTTTTGATATAATTAATAATTTTGTCATTTTTGTTATCATTATCATAGATTAAATATAATGTTTGTGCAATATTTTCTAATTGTTGTTGTCCAAAAATCGCATTATATTCTTGAAACTTATTTAAAAAATAGGAAGAAATGTCGATATCCAAGAAGCGTTTAATATTATGATTATTATTCAACGATGTTTTGAATGGTTCGTGCAATAGTTGATAAACATTACCCGTAAAATTAAAGTTTTTACACACAATGTACTTTTCAGAGTTAGCGTACCGGCTGGTATGTGGTTTTACAATGTATACTTTACCATAAAATGCAGTTAATAAATATAATAAATCAATACTATGTTGTAGAAAACAGTCAAATATTTTAAGTACGAACGACCCCCCTTTTTTTTGCATAATTAGGGCATAACAAATTTGTCCAAATAAGAGTTTTACAATTTGATTTTCTTGGTTATTGAAATTTTCGGAAAAATCAAACCCTCCGTCACCGGTTACGATATTCATAGACCCCCCATATTTTTCATAACAGTGATTAAAATTATCAATATTTAATAAATCCCCGGTTTGTGTTGCTCCGTATTCGATTTTAACATTAGGATTTTTTTTTAAAAACGCCTTAGATTTTTTCCACGATGGTATATTATAATCATCTTCATTTTCGTCAATGATAGTCATACCGTAATATTTATCTTTGATATTTTTACGAATATTTAATAACGATTCGATAAAACCTCCGGGACCTTCTGCCAAATGAAAACTTTGAATTGGGTGTGGGTCTACGTGTAAATTAAAAATATTTAATATTTCGTGCATTTTAAAATAGGAACGAGAAAGGGGTTTATATTTACAGATTGATTTGTGCTTACCGGGAATAACAGTATGTATAAATTCATAAGGATTTGTATATTTCTTGTAGTTACTCCAAACCCGTTCAACCTCTGTTATTTTTTCTTTTACATTGGATAAATAGTTAGACAAAGAAAAAGAAATAATAGTTTCGGGTTCATCTTCAATAAATTCGATATTTATGTGATCACATATATTTTGTGGCGTCTTGGGTAACATATAATAAGTCATAAGTGTATTATTATATGTTAAAGAATTACTTTTATACCGTTTAACATTTAGGTTCGCACAAAAAGTACAAATTAAGGTTCAACGTTGGGTCTTTTCATACCTGCATAAAGTTTGGTTATAAGCACTCGTTGAAGTGCTTTGATTACTTGTTTCTCTACATAAATAACTTGGTCGTTCTATGTTATTTATTGCATTCTTTGCTATTTTGTAGATATTTGATGAACCATTGCGATCTCTGTTCCACGACCCACAACCGCTCTTACAGCGTAGAAGTCCGTGCATTAACCGCAACTCATCTTTGTTTTTCTTTTTGTTTGGGTGTTTTCTTACCATAAACTTCTCACATACACCTCCATCACATTTGGAACATTTACAACTGGTTCTAAACTCATCTACCAAAAACACCTTATAGTTATTTTTTCTAAACAAAGTTCTTATTCCCTTTCCTAATGTTGGTTCTTTGTATTTCATTTGTTTTCGCTGTTCCCAATCTCCTATACAAATCACGACATCTTCTGGATTACCATACATCTTTCTAAAATTACAAATCATCTTTTGTTCGTTGCGTTTGATGTTGATATATTTACCAAACTTTAATTTACGGAATAATTCCTTACGATAAAACATAAATAATATGTGATTTATTCTATTCTTTTCTTGTAGGTATTCCTTATATTTGGTAATTTGTAATGATTTACGATTGAAATGTGATAGTTCAGTTTCATATTCTATGATGGTCTTCCCTTCAATCTTATTGGTTTTCATACCCAAAATAATATTATTGTATTTTTGCATCTTGGTTTCTTTCCTGCGTTGGTCTTGTGAATACCGAAATACATTCGCATCACTTGAAGCGTCATCAACACAATAAACCAAATCGTCTTTACCTGGATCAATCCCAACAATTGTTTTATCTCGTAAGGCAGAATAATCATCTAATTCATTAATATATAACTCTTTTGATATTCCCTTCTTCATCATAGGTAATTTCTTACCCACTAAATCATCTCGTAAAAACAAAATACTTAACCCAATTCCATCTGTGGAAACCATATGATGAAACGAAAAATCAGTTTTATGAAACATCTTGCGTTCTGTTCTAAAAAAGAACTTCCAAATCTTGTCCTCATTCTTTTTCAGTTCTCCCTTTGTTTTGAAAAAACCCTTTGTTCCGTGTTCCTTTCTCAATAACAAATTGACTAATGTAGTTGTATCTAATCGTATGTATTTTGGTGCGATTTCACTTCGTAAAGGAAATACATTATTTACACTTTCGCCATCGTTTTCCACTTGCTTCATCATAAAAATCATACATGGTAAATACTCCATCGTTTTACATTTCAAATCATACATAACGCTATTTTTCTCAAACTTGGTTCTGCATGGTAGAATGTGCTGTTTGTTGATGGTAATCCATTTATGGTAATGTGGATTGGATTGGTATGGTTTTCCATCAACATTCAATAAATCCTTTTTGATTTTGCGTAATTCGGTACATAGGTTTCTTACTCGTGTTTCACGCTCTTTTTGAGTTTTCCCTAATTTTCGTATTTTATCCACTATCATTTTCTTTTTCCAAACAACATTAACAAATCGTTCCACATATTCTACATAGTGTAATTGAATGTTATTCTCATACATCGTAATAACATCTTCTTTCAAATAATCTAATGTAGTATTTAGTCCAGCATAATCAATTGGGTCATTTTGGGTAAGTGGTAAATAATGATGATTGTAAAAAATGGTAAGTTTGTCCTTCATTTCAACCGTTTCCTTTTTTGGTGGTTTTCCTCTTTTTTCCGTTTTATCGCCACAAACAACTTTCATAGAATTATTGATAAGTTCTTTGCTAATGACTGGTAATGTTTGTGAATGGTTTTCATAATAATCCAATAAATACAATTTGAGAAATTGTAAGGTATGAATAACGATTTTGTTTGATTTAACAACAGCATCATTAAGTAATTTGGTATTAATTTCAGGGTGTTTCAATACACTTTTGAGTGAGGTTTTAACGGATTTGAAAAACTCTGATGGTTTCTCTTTCGCCTTTTCCATTCTATATACTATGTAAAGATATTATTTTAAGTAGATTTCTTACGAATATATTTATTTTCAGTATTTCTCCTAAAGTTTCGTGAATATATATTGTTGGGTCATTAACCATTTTTCTTCCTTTTTGAAATGAAACCCCTTACTTTCAATTGAATATTTTGATTGAATTAATTTCTTAATAATAGACAACCAAGGGCGTTTAATTCGTTCTGGTTCTCCAACTGCTTTCATGTTATTAAATGAGAACCATTTTCGTATCTCTGGTATGAGTTTCATTATTTGAGTTTGTATTTCAGTATTTTGGTCTAATTCATATAGCGTATAGGTATTTTTATTTTCCAAATCTAATATGCTAATAATTTTATCAGTAATATCATCTTGTTCTTTTTTATACAATTCACTTTTCAATCGCATGGTTGCTGTATAATTTACATAAATAATATTTAAGTAAATTATAATTTATAATTATTTTGTGCGAACTTAAATATTCAAAGGTGTATTCATTCAATGTCCTCTATTTGTTTGATAGTCGCTTTTTTCTTTGTTTTTTTACTTTTTGGTTTCTGTTCAGTGTCTTGGTCTTGCGTCGGTAGTGGTTTATCAGGTGATGATATAATTTCTTCATTATCTTCTGGTAATTCTATTTTACTTAATGCATTTTTCATAATGGTTGATGCATCAACATTTCTTACCTTTTTAAATATGAAATAGCGATTCAAAAATGATATTCTCTTCTCTTCTTCGCTCATAGATTTCGCTTTACCTGAAAATATATCGGTATCTTGCTCCATTTTTGTAAATAAATCCGAAAACAAACCACTATGCGAAGTAAACCCCATTGATAACGATTCTTCGTTACTGATTGGTATAAATCCATAGTCAGCCATAATACTTTCAAAATATGGAAAATTCACCAAATATTCTCTAAAATATGAATTAATAGTCTCTTGGTAAACATTAATTTGATAACCAATTGACTGGTCTTCATTAGGGAATCCAGTTTCATCGTATTCTTTTATGAGTTCAAATATTTTTTTGTCATTTTTTAATATAGACACACTTTCTCCTTTGGCTTTATTGTGAAGTAATCTAAATACCGAGTGGCCGTCATAACAAGTACCAATAAAATGTCCATTTAATGCAATGGTTTCACTTAGATTGCAAATGAAATTGTGTAAGGTGTGTTTATTTTCAAAGAAATAGTGGAGTGCAAACTGGCAAGACCCGACATTAAATCCATTTGCACCGATTCCAAATTGTTTATAAACACCACTTCCGATCAACGTTTTATCTTTGGGTCCTACACCAAATACGGCATTAGACACATTTTTGTCTTTATCGTTGCTATATGCAATGGTCTTTTTAATATTTTTGGAACTATCGCCGACAACAAACAACGCGTCAAATAAATCCCGATTATCAAGGACCTTTTTGATATATCGCACACACGCGCCATCAGCACGATTATGAATATTATCCCGAGATATGTCAATACCAAAAACAAATTTTAATTTACTGTGCATCCATTTGGGTATATCCCCACCCTTTCCTACACTATAATCAATTAATATATCGTCCTTTTTTGAAACGTTTGTAAGTAGACGCTGTTTGACATATAAATTATGAAAATCGCGTAATGGTTTTGTTTCGCTAACATTAGAAGTTCTATTGTAATAAACATCACTATTTTCTGAATATGATGGAATGTTTTCACCAGTACGTAAAATAGTTGGTGTAATCGGGTAATGTATTGAGCGCCAGTTACTATTTGCGACGTGATAACCATTACCATAATTTTTATATCCGTTTCTCAGTTCGGTGGTTTTATCATAACGTACACGAAGTGGGATCCAATTCCATCCACTCTTAGAGTTAATATTATATTTAAATTCGACAATCATATTGTCATAGAATGGTTCACCTTCTTCCGTAAATAATATATCGTTTTTCCCATCATTTTTGGTATATAAGTTGCAAATATATGCATTATCGTCGTATGGTTCGGTAGGTACAAAGGGCATAGGTTTATAATTTGAGTTATCATCCTTGTTTTTCAAACGTACAATATTATCTTGATAAATATTTTCACACGGATTTAAATAACCGTGTTTCGTTTCGTCAAAACCACAGTTTAAAATTAGTGTTTTATATTTTGTTAACATACTATGGGAGCTAAGGTCCTGTCCATCTTCATATACGTGGTGTATGTCATCTTCACCGGATTTCGTCTTTTTAATATGTACAAGGAAATCAATTGTATTAAATTCAGGAGGTTTCCATTTAAATGAGTGCGTCCAGGATATTTTATAATTAGATGGGATATCCTTTGTAGTGTTACCTCCCACGGGGAGGAGATTAGGCGTAAAAATCAATCCATCCGTTTCGTATTCAAATAAATCGTCTTCGATGTTTGATAAAATGCGGCCGCAACAACTGAAAATACTCGTAGTTGAATCCGAAACAAAGAAGGATTTTGATTTTATTTGAAAATCACTTGTTTTTCCTGGTATTACAGATGTATGTTTTAGGTTTTTAATAACGTCTTGTAAATAAAATAGTCTGAAATTATGTTGATCGTCGCTCTTGTTTACAAATGGAAGTCTGCGTAAATCTTTGCCATTTAAATAATAAATGTCAAATGCTGCATACATATTAATTGTTTCATTTAGTTTGTTCGTTTTAATGTACTCACCGTCGAGTAAAGTATTAAATAGCAGTTTTTCCTCGGTTTTTGCGCCCGTAAATATAATTTGCATATTTGTATTTATATTATACATTTTTCCAGACGTGTCAATAAACAACATACGTCGTTCCCCGTCCGCCTTTTCAGTAACACAAAAGTTACTTGTTATATTTGGAACAACAGAATCCTCAGAATTTTTACAAATATTTTCCATTTGAAGTGTATAAGACGATGGTCCAATAAAATGCTTGGTTTGTATATATGATGGTATTTGCTTTCCGTGTATGAGTTCTAGATAGTCATTTGCCACTTGTTTTTGACTATCGTATGAAATCGGGTATTTTGTATTTTGCAAACCACTTAATACCAAACGTATCATTTGTTTTATTTTTGAAGTCAATGCGTCAGGTTCAGCATATTGTGTACCAGTACCAACTTTCATATTATCCATTTCCAACTCAACTTCGTAATGTTCGCTGTTTGAAAATATATTCGATTCTTGAATAGTATATTGAGGAGCAAGACGCTTATTTATGCGCAATGATGATTTTACAATACTAATATCCACAAAAATGGGGAAATCGGGATGTGAAAAGCGAACACGATTGATTAAGCGAAATATTTTTTTAGAATCATTCCATCCACGAACAATCGATTTTGAAATATTTGAATAATGTTTAAAATCTTGTTCAGTTTGAAACGCCGCGCGTATATTAAAATTAGGCATATCAATTGGACCGATTCTATTATCATTTTTATCTTGCGCATAATTTTTTTGAGTAAATTTAATTTTGCTACCATTTGTAGAATGTAAATCAATAAGTTTTTGCAAATCGTTATGAATACAATATGCATTAATCATATCCTCGCCATTTAGTTCAACACGTATTGCGGATAATCTGGTCTGTCCAGACCGTTTATCGATAAATTCATTCGTAATGCGAAGCATTTGGAAACCATTTACATTATCCGTTACAAACCCACACGACAATAAATGTTTAACCACATTTTCATAATCAACTCGGTTTAACGGTTTTTGTAATTTGGGATTAGAACCAAAGCGTATTTCGAATTCCTTCTCTTTATTATTATCCCTTATGATTGGCTGACTTTCTAAATAAAGTTTTACCAATTGATCTAATGTCATAGATGATTTCGATTCCATATATAGTTATTATACATAATAACTATTTAATTCAATTTTTTTATGGTTAACGTGTAAAAAAATAGTTTACCACAAAAGGGTTGCGTAAATCGAAGTATATAAATCTTCTTTTTTCTTATTAATATCAATACCCATTATTTGAGCATAATTACGTAACTGATCCATTTTATAACTACTCATACCATTTAATGGTTTATTATAATAAACAAACTGAATCTTATTATTTGTAAATGCGTCTATATTTTTACAATCTTCGTCAATAATAATATATCTACCCTTTTCTGTATATTTAATGACGTGAGTTTTACTATTATTTTCATTTGTGAATGAAATGAAATATTTATCACTGTGATGTAGAACCGTAATATTGCATTTAAAATATACCACATAAGCATATAAAACATCAATGGTAGTATTCATTTCACAAACAAGACTACTTGCAATTTCATAAATATGCGTCTTTGACATCTTATAATTGCATAATTTCATAAGAGGCACGTTATTTTTAATAAAATTAGACATATTTATTTTATCATCTAACATTACATTTCCATAACGATGGTGTATATTAATATACTCTAAATACCCGTAATTTAAAATATATATATTCCAATATAGTGTATCTTTACAATGGTTATGCAATTTATAACATTTACTTGTATTGGGAATTAATTTTGGAGCGACCTTTATATTTTCCAGAGGTTTCACCTGTTTTAATTTCTCCGTATTGCTTTCTTTGAAATTATATACACACGTTTCTTCTAATACATCTTTCACGTTTTTTTTGTGTAGTTTTATAATCGGTTTAACCTGGTCAATATTGTCTAGTTTATTTTTGTTTAGTATTGTTAAAAAATATGGTTTTAAATTAGTAATATGTTGATTATTACTAATTTTATTACGTTTATAAACGTGGTCCAATATAATATTGATTTGTTTCATATAATATATATAGCATCGAACGCTTTATATGAATTTATTAAGTATATACACAAATGATAGTATGCAGTGGACACTTTATTAATTCAACTATTCTTGGAAAAAAACAGTTTCAAGTTGTTTTTTAATGTTTTCACTTTCTTGAAAATGTGTTTCTTGTTTGTGAAAATGTAATAAATATTTATTTAACTCGTCAAATAAATCCGTTTTTTCAATTGTAGTTAAATTAATAAAGATCCCATTCTTATTTTCATTAATATTTACATTATGCTTTAAAAAAATTTTCAATATTTCAATATGATACAATTTATCAAGATTCTCGATGCTCATTTTCAATTGTTCCATTATATATAATAAGGATTTATTGCCTTTATATTAATTTCTCTTAACCTTTGAAATACTTGCAATGGCACAAATATACGGGTCATTTAGTTCATACCGTGTGCCGATGACTTTCGCTGTAATGTTATCATTTTCTTTAAGATTATTAAATGTATCGTCATTAAAATGATGATCTCGGGCAACAAATATATGAAGGGGGACACTATTTGAAGCAATGTCAAAATATTCAGCGTGTATACCAGCCTTTGTAACAGTTTTCACGTTACACTCAATAAGAGTACCTTCAACCGGATTACAAATAAAACATTCAAGACAACACGTAAAAACAATATGGTCACCCTCTACATTTCCACATGTATAACTAATTATTTTGATGCTATTATTTTGGATGATACCCTCGGGAATACACTTATTTTGCAACATATATTTCAGTTTATTTTCTAGATTCTGCTTTACAGTCTTTCCAACTTCATTGATATGTAAACGAACTTTTCTCTCCAATAAGGATAATACGTATATGCCATAAATTTTATGGTCGGCGGCGTTTAAACTCATTGTTACAATAATATAATAATAGAACATATTTTTATATTATTAATCAATTTTTTAATAGATTACTCCTTTTTTATTAAATCACCATTTGTTAATTCTAAATATCCAGTACTTACATCGGCACGTAAGTCTAATCCAACGACTTTGCCATCTTTTTCAATAAGTTTCATTTTACGTTTTTTATACATTAAAACAATTGCACTACCAACAGAAATCAAATAAACGCCTTGTTTTAAGATTGAACTAAATGTTCGGAAAAGAGTTTCCGATTGAGTAACCAATAAATCGATTTGTGCTCCAATTTCAAGTTCAGTACCTCTTAAATTATTTAAAGCGTGTGCAATGGCCAATTTATGTTTAATTAATCCCACCTTCATATTATAGGCCGCAATAGTAACCGGATTTGTGGAAAACAAACTGCTTGTAATCATTTGCATTATTCCTTGTTTATTCCTGTTAAATACTTGATATAGTGTACCTAATACAGTTATTTCTTCCTGTGTTTTTTTATCCTTTTCCGCTTTTTCTAATTCATCTTTTAAATGTTTATCAACGAGTGCTTCTATTTTTTCGTTTTCATCTAACATTTCAATAATTTCATCGAGTTTTAATAATTTTACTTCCAGGAATTCTTTATATTCAGGTACACCGGTTGTACGGGTTGGCCGCCTGGGAAGAACATCGTCTATTTTTTTTGTTATGGCATCAATTGTTATAAGTTGAAGTTGTTTTGATTTATCTACGGTAGATAACAATACGTCGGTTATTTTATCATTGGCATTGGGCGCGGGTAACGCGAGCGGATTACCAATTTTAGTCATTGATTGACTAACAACCACAGCCAATGAGTTTTGCATTTCATAATGTTCTTTTCCAAAGTCGAATCCGTCATTTTTATTGCCATATTCATCTTCGAACCATCTTTTAAATTCAAGATCCTCTTTTTTTTCCGTAAAACACGTATAATAATTAGCAACGTTAGTCGCATACTGAAGCGTACTTCCCTTTGGTAATATTTGACTTATTAAACCAAAAGAACTCGACGAACTTGAATTTGCACATATTCGACCAATATCGTAAATTTCATTGCCTTCTGTATAAATACTCGCGCCAATATCTTTGATATAACTAAGTGGCATATCGGGGTCACTAGCTATATTAATCATTGTATTTGTCGAATACATTAATACAAATAATTGTAACCCGAAAAATATCATCATACCCAATAATGTATAATTAAACCCGCGATATTGGCTTAATTCCTTGACTGCAATTTCTCCATTTCCTCCGGTTTGATTCTTATGCAATCCAATCAATATATTTTCTAAAAAACGAATTTGTTTACGCATTTTCGGATTACTATTATCAATAAACATCTTTGCTAACATATTAAAGAAATCATCATTACTTTTTGCTTTACCAAGGTGTTTAATTTGTTTACTATTTATATTTTTGTGCATTACACCAGATGAAATCGATAATAAAGCGACCACAATATTATGAGGAAGTCCAATATTTCTCGAAAATCCTCTTAAAAATGTATTTTCTTTGCGTTTTTTGATTGTGCGACGAATAGACGGCGTTTTCGATGGCGTTTTCGATGGTGTTTTTTTGCGTGTATTCGGTCGAGAGGTTTTACTACGTGTAGTGTTTGTTTTTGATTTTGTTGGTGTATTTTTACCAGTTTTTAACATACAAATTATAATATATACACAGATATTATAATTTATTCATTCAATACATTATACATTCAATACATTATTAATATATGAGGTTTCTAAATCGAAAAAATATCGTTTTCCGTCCGGTGAGTTTGCGTCATTGTAACGACAAATGAGCTCCAAAATAACAGAAAATCCCTTTACTACAATCGAGCTTTTAATAGTATCGCTTCCACTTTTGCTCTCTAAAAATGCATTAAATTCATTTACAATATCGTTTGATGTCACTGGGTTCAATATAGTTTTACAATAGGCGGCATCAAGTACACAACCTATACGTTTAATTAAATCTTCCTTATTTAATGAAGTAGCATTAACGCCATAATTTATATATGTTTTTGACACAATATCTTTAATCTTTATGATTAAATTATCATTTTTATCTTTGTTCAAGAATCCAATCATAGAATAATAAAGAGTTTTGTCAGTAACTTTAAATTTGGATTTTCCTTCGTCGAATAACTTCTTATTCGATTCATTAATCAGGACCTCTTTCAAACTATCCTCCGCGATTTCATATAAATGATTTTTTTTCAAATGATACAATAATACACATTTTTTCTTCTTCAAATAAACCAGTTTGTTATCGAAATACTGTACAAATATCTTTTCAGTATCATTTAATTTACGTTTTGTGAAATATATTTCTTTTAATATTAATAACTTATCATTGATATTACATTCGTCAATAAAATGGTACAATATAAATTGTTGATATGTTTGTTTGGGTATTTTTAAAATATTTATACAAATATGATATACTTTACTATAACTTGCGTGTTTATAGAAATCATCATTTGATTTTGGCTTTTTATCCAATGGTTTATTAATATCTTGGATAATCGCCTGTATGTTTTCAAATATTTTTTTATATGTATTCACCGCTTGATTTATTGGTTTGGGTTCTTCGACTAATCGGTCTTTAAACACAATCTCCGTATGTTTATAATCAATTGGTTTAGTTCTTTCAAGTATAGAAATACTTTCATCATTTATTTCCAGAGGTTGGAATGCATAATATTTATCTTTGTTTATAATTGTGCCAGTTCTTCCAAAACTATCACTGATTAGTTCACTTTTGTGATCAACCATTTGCGACAACACATACAATATTTGGTCAGTTGGATATACACGTTGGGAATTAATTTCATTAATTAAATCATCCTTTTTATAAATATTGTGTAAACTGAAAGCAGTTTTTATTCGTTTTACAATAACATTGTAATTCATAACGGCATATTCATTTGTATAATTCGTATTTATTATATCTTTATCCTTGAAATCGATAGTACTTAAACATTTATATGAACAATTATCTTTATAATCACATAGTTCGGTATATGGACGGTCACCCACTTTAAAATCAATTAATTTACCAGAAGACAGCTTAATTTTTATTTGTTTATTTTCTTCTTGCTCTTGTAATCTTTCAATCGTAAAATTAGTTTGACCAATATTTAATACACAATCCACACTGACATTTTTTAATATACGAGTAATATTACCAATTTGAATTGCTTTATTTTCAGCAAGACGATACAAATAGAGGTCGGGTGTTTCGTGTTCAATCGATTTATCTTTTCCAACGTGTAAATAAATTTCCACATTACGATCTTTGAACGGTAAAAAACAATGCCCGCCTTGTCTAACTGCGCGTCCTATAATCTGTTCAATACGATTCATATTATACCACGGTTCTATTATATGCACTTGGCGTATAAATTTAAAATCAATGCCTTCGGATGCCGCCTTTGAAATAATAACGACCTTAATAAGTTCTCCATCTTTGTTTTCTTTACTTGTTATTTTCTTTATTTCAGTGTCATTGTCATACGAAAAATTCACATCCCCAGTAATCATACAATATCGCGCCTGTTTAAAATCATTTTCATCTTTAAATGTACTTTTGGATTTGTAATTTCGATAATCAATACTGTCAGTGGGTGAGTCTTTAAATAATGATTTTCCACTTGGGTTTGATGTATAACGTTTGAATCCTAATTCTTCAAGCATAAGTGCAGTAGGTATTACACCACCTTCAATATATTGACTGTATATTAAGATTACCCCTTGGGATTTTTTGATTGCATTACCTATTTTAAATAATTTGCCGCTATATATTTTAAGTTTATCTAATGCGAAAATATTTCCATATTTTTCTAATACGTCGGGTTTATAGCCATAATCATATTTCATTTGTTTTGGATTGGTTTGTGTTTTAAAATTCATAATATGTTGCAGTCCGGATTTACCTGTGAAAAACTCGTGGTCTTTATCAATAGAGGGATAAATCATAGTAGTAGCTTCAATTGGTTTTTGTAATAACGTATATCCAAATGCTTCCATATTTTCAAACGAAATCTTGTCCGAATCTGTTAAATTGCGAATCACTTTTTTATATGACGTAGCTTGAAATTCACCCATATTTGAATAATACAATGGGATATGTTGAACCGGATTAGTTATCTCTTTATTATTGAATTGTTTAGTTGGATAATTTTTAGGTTTATTATTTGGTTCAAAATATTCCGGATAAATACGAAATGGAAAACTATATGGATTTTCGCCGCGTATATATGACACATAACCGACCAGTTTTCTATGTAATAATTCTTCACCATTTTCAGTGAATGTGCCGTCTTTTTTGAATATGTCATCTATTTTTAAAATACTGCGATTATCATTTGAATTTAATAAATTAATAATCCATATAATTTCCCGATGAGAATTATACATAGGTGTGGCAGATAACAACAATAATTTCATGTTATTACTATATTTGGCGACATTTATCATTTGTCGTCCCAATTGCTTTTGCTTATTATCATCCGAAACTCTAATATTATGCACTTCGTCAATAATAACTAACCGGTCATTAAATAATTTTTGTATTTTGTCTTCATATAATTTTTTCTTAGTTTTAACGTCAACGCTATCGTCAATTTTTATTTTTTTTTGAATATACCGTGAAAATTCAGTATATCCCATAAACACATAATTATTGTTAACAAGTCCCTTTATTTGTCGTACTATAAAATCTCTTTGTAACCCCAATGTGTTGCTCGGGTTTATTTCTTTCAAAAAATCATTACCCACACACGATTTTTGCAGTGACCATATACCATTATTTACATCTAATTTAGTTTCGTCAAATAACTGATTTTTGAAATTGACCTGTACATTTGGTGAGGCCACAACAATTGTACGTTTTTTATTACCGTGTTGCGCGGTAAATTTGCGATGTTCTTCTGCAATGCCTATTGCACTGCACGTTTTGCCGGTACCAACGCCGTGATATAATAATAGGCCATTATACGGGGTTTTATTTGACATAAAATTTTTAACAAACATTTGATGTGGAGATAATTCAACTTCTGCATCACATAAGTTGTTTGCGTGGGTTTCAATATCTCTTATTTCTCCATCATATTTTGTCTGGTCAAATTCTTTAAAAAGAGATATTTTTGAACTAAAATTCGGGTCATCATACGTGGGATATAAGTTATTAAATTGTATTTTTGTTTTATTTTCATCGTATTCAGTTTTCTCTTTTTTTTTCAAGTAGTCATTATATTCCGGAGTGTCGTTATTATCCGGAATGTCACCCAAATCGAGTTCTATACTGGATGTATCTGGCTTATCTATAATAAAAGACGGTATTTTTACACTATTTTCAAAAATGGATTCGTTAATTGGCCGAATTAATTGTTCAGTTTCCTCATCTTTTACTGTGTCGGGTATTGTCTCTGGGATTGTATCGGGTATTGTGTCGGGTATATCTGTCGGCTCGATACCATTTTTTTTTCGAATCGTATTTTGCATTTCTAAAATCGCATCAATAAGACTAATTTTGTTTGGGCACGTTTTAATAAATTTTCGTCCCTCTTTATTTTCATCTCGAAACTGTAACTTATCGTGAACTTGTTTTAAATTTTCTAATTTTACTGCATTATAGTCAGTCCGTGTGTAATTATTTTTCGTATTATATAAAAAATCATTGGTAATTATAAATTCAGTTTGATTACGGACACCGTGTCCCATAGCCTTTTCAATATGATATTTTGAATCAGCTGTTTTTTTGTCTGGTTTAATATAAGGAACACATTCATTTGTTTTTGGGTCTTTACGTGTTCCTTTGGGACATCGTTTTTCTTTTGTATTATTAATCATATATAATACAAAAATATTTTATAGTAAAAACATACGATAACTTGTAAGAATATTGTGTAAATTTCCTAATACATTTTTTTTTTCTAAATTATAACATCTTATATGTTCCTCTGCATCTTTATGCGTGAACCATTCAAGCTTACTTACTTCGGTGTCCTGTATTTTATATGTATTTAAACTATCCTCATATTTAATAAACGATATGAAGTATTTATGCTTATATGATTTATAATTCGAACCCGTAAAAATTTCTTCCATTGGCATAATGTTATCAATATTATGTAATATATTATTTTTATATCCAGTTTCTTCGCAAAATTCTCGTATTGCACATTGATAATCCTTTTCTTGAAAATTTCGTCTTCCTTTTGGAAACCCCCATTCAGGACACGCCCATTTAGAATTAGATTCTTTTATTAACGTTTTAAATGAGGTTTCTTCATTATTTAAAATATATCCGTTTTTTAATTTATTATATTTATCACGTGCAATATTCTCTTCATTTTTATATTTTGCTGTATTGTTTAATCCCCATAATTCATTCCATAAATAATCAAAATCATTTTTTAAAATTTTAACCTTTTCTGAAATAGTCATTTGATTAATCATTTCTAATAAATAATGTTTATCATATAAATTATATTTACCTCTTAATAGGTCAATATATCCAAGACTATCCTTTCTACATATCATCAAGTATTCGATTTCATTGTTATTTATGCGAAATGCTATAATACCATTACTTGTAATTGGCAATTTACATTGATGATATAAATGACCTTGTTTTCCACAATTGTTACAATAATTATCTGTCATACGATAAATAAAATAGTGGCATAATCTTTATATTTTACTATTAAAATGTCTTTTAATTTATATAATGAAACACGATCCGGATATTTGGGGACCTCATTTTTGGTTTTTCCTTCATACAATTGCAGATAATTATCCTAAAACACCAAATGAAATCACAAAACGAAAATATTATGATTTAATAATGAATTTGCCATTATTTATACCCGATGCCGAGATGGGGAAAAAATTTAGTGCATTACTGGATGAATATCCGGTAACACCATATTTGGGAAATGACAAAGATCTTCAAAAGTGGATGCAGTTCATTCACAATCATATTAATAAAAAATTGGGAAAACCGCAAATATCAAGAAGAGAAGCCAACGAACTTTATAAAGAAAAGTACGGAAATAAGGTAATATTGAAAAGATATATGCTACAATTAAAAAAACATTACGTTTATTTATTTTATATACTTGTAGGAATATTTATAATTTATATGACAAAAATATAATACATTTATAATATAAATGAGAATCGAATTAGTATTTTTATTAATAACTGGCATTATTGTTGGGAATATACACACAGATGGTAAATATATAAAAAATATTCTGGATTCTAAAAAGTATTTACAAATGGGCGGTGTAGTATTTGGCGCATTTATGTTATATGTTTTAATAAAACGTGACCCATTACGTGCAGGAGAAATTATAAAAACGTCAAATGATTATTTAAAATATATGCCAATAGATAAAAACAGTAATAAAATAATCAGTCCATTTTTGAATTTTACAGCAAGTAATTATATGCAAAATGGTGATAATAATACACCTCAACAGAGTGTTGAAAAAATACAACAGTCGGGTAAGAAATCAACAAAGCGGTCAGTGAGTGAAACGAAAAAGAAATATGTAGCATCTAATCAAAACTGGAAATGTGGTGAATGTAAAAAACAATTAACAGCGTGGTTTGAAGTCGACCATAAAATACGATTAGAATATGGTGGGTCGAATCACGTAGATAATTTAGTAGCAATGTGTAGAGAATGTCACGGAAAAAAAACGGCTATGGAGAATATGTAATATTATTATATATTAATAATAGTAATGGAAGTAACTGAAATATTTTTTTGGATAATATTTTCAATTGTTGGATTATTAATCGTTGTAAATTATTTACGTGATATTAACGAGTACTCTCCAATTATTGCTGATTTTTTTAAATTATTAGAAGACCATAATGATTTTAAAAATAATATGACAACGTATGGTATTTTGTACATACTATTAATTTTCGTAACACTATTCATATTTTACTCAATCAAAGACCCAAATTTATTTAAGAACAGTTCAAATATAATTACATACAGTGTTATAGTATTGTTACCACTCATCTATACGTATTTTAAATTAGGAGATGCAGTATCAACATTTGACAGTACTTCTGCGAAACTGGCATTTAGTTCAATTGGTATAATGGCGGCGACATTTATTTTATTTAATTATATTGATTTATCCATATATAAATTAGATGTGACAAAACATATATTTTATGCATTATTAGCATTTGGAGTAGTCGTTGCGTTGAGTATACTAGTTATATTTTTAGGAGATTATTTAAAGAAATTGGATGGTAATTTAGGTTTCTTTGCATATTTGTTATTTTACATCCCTTGTATGATGAATGATTTTATAAAATACATAATACGGGACTTTAAAAATTCACCCCCTGCGGTTTATATATTATATATTGTTGAGTTGTGCATAATTCTCGCAGTAATATACTTACTCCCCTTAATCGAAAAAACAATGTCGTTAGAAGGAACCAAGCTATTAGACAGACCAATGTTTTTAGACAAACGCCGTAGTATATTTAGCGGGTATGATTTAGCAATGGAAGAAGATGAAAAAAGAATACCACGACATAATTATAGTGTTAGTATGTGGGTCTATATGAATGCTCCACCCAATACAAATGAGACATATACTATATTTGATTATGCAAGTAAACCTAAATTAATGATAAAAAATAAACAATATAACGATACAGAAGTAACCGAATATACAGAAGATGAACCTATATTACCTGGGGTATTAGACCCCAATGATAGAGATTCACACGTATTTGTGATTGAATACACAAATAATAATTTGGTAAATGAAATGGGTGAAATCGACCGTTATGAAGTGAGTTTACCATTACAAAAGTGGAATCATTTCGTATTTAATTATAGTGGCAATGAAATAAACATTTACATAAATGGGGAATTGCATAAAAGTATTTTATTAACAACAAAAAGCCCGAATTACAATATAGCTGATAATATTTATATTGGTGATAATGATGACGCGAATGGAGCGATATGTAATGTGAAATATTTTGAAGAACCGTTAACTAAAATGCAAATTGCGTATATTTATAATTTATATCATTTGTTTAATCCTCCATTATTGTAAAATATTTGTAGTATATATATATAATGAACGTTACGTTGGTAATTTTAGGAGTTGTATTATTCGTATTGATATATGTAATTTATCAATATGTTACAAACGTGTCTCAGGATATTTCTGATTATAAAAATGTATCTACAACTGCGACAAGTGTTGGTCCCGAGGATTTAAGTAGTCCAAATTCTACACGATATGCCCATTGTATATGGGTATATGTTAAAAAACACGATGGTAAATGCCCATTTATCACATTTACAAATAATGCTACTGTTAGCACCGAATTATATTTAGATTCTCAAACACCTACATTAAAATATACTTCGGCCTCAGCAAAAACCGCCGGCGCAACTGATTTAGTTATTACCGATAATTTTCCTATTCAAAAATGGGTATGTTTAACATTAAGCATTGACAATAACATTGTCGATGTTTATATGGATGGTAAATTAGTGAAATCCGCAAAATACACTCACGCTTCTCCTGCTGATTGTAGTTTAACTACCGGCACGTTTAATGGATACATTACCAAATTTAAGCGTTGGGCAGAGCCATTGAATCCCCAAAAGGTGTATGACATTTATATGGAAGGAAATGGACGTAGCGGTATATTACCCGCGTATGGTGTAGATGTTGCATTATTCAAAGACAATATTGAACAATCTAAATATACCTTATTTTAGGAAATTACTTATGTATTATTATATTATATAAGTAATAATGTCGTCAAATCAAAATTTGTTTGATAATATTGGACAACAAACATCAAATACTTTAAATACTGGATATGATACATTAAGTGATAGCATAAGCCGTGCAAAAGGTTCTCTTAATGTTGGTGTAGACGAGTTAACAAAAAATGTAGAGGGTTCAAAAACATTTTTAGATTCTAACACTATTGTTGTTAAATTTGGATTTTTGATTTTAGTTGTAATTATCTTTACGTTTTTAATTCGCGTGGGTATTACATTAATTGCCTATTTTATGCAACCTGGTAAGCACCCATATGTAGTACAGGGATTATTGGATGGCACAGAACCCGTCGTAGTTAGTCAAGACCCCAAATCCGCAGACTACACTCCTATATACAAATCAAATAACGAAAATACTGGTTTAGAATTTACGTGGGCAGTATGGTTGCGTATGGGTAAAGAAGTACCTTCCGGGACGAAGTATAATCATATTTTTAGTAAAGGAGATGCGCCCACAACAGCTGACAATTTAGATGTTGTGAATAATAGCCCGGGGTTATATTATGGACCAGATACGAATCAGTTATTTGTAAAAATGAATACAGTTAAGGCTGATGATAATACGAATACGGTTACGGTTGATAATATTCCTATTATGAAATGGTTTCACGTTGCGATTCGTATGAAAAATACAGTTATGGATGTATACGTCAATGGAACGATTTCGGGCCGTGCTGTATTAGACCATACACCTAAACAAAATTATCAAGATGTTGTTGTGAATCAAAATGGTGGGTTTGCGGGTAAGTTATCTGATTTACGTTATTTCGCGAAAGCACTTAATGTATTTGAAATTAATAACGTTGTTAATAATGGACCTAACCTATCTACAAGTAAATTTGCAACCGGTGTCGGCGAAGAAGACTACTATGGATATTTATCGAATATCTGGTACACTTCTAAGATTTAAATATAAATTTATTATCATTTATAATATATATTATAAATGACATCATTAGATAGCTTCTGTTTACAACGAGAAAAAAAACAAAACTTACGTATACCGATTAGTCGATTTGACACAGAATCTCCATATGCTACTACCCCATATACTCAATTTGATTTAGATATGCGGCGTAAGGCAGAAATATTGAAATATGCAAATAATAATTCATCAACCAAGACAAATAACTTAACTCAACAACAACTCTGGGTGAAGTTTGCAACTAACCGGAATAAGTTAAATGTATCGAAACATACTACATCATTTTTTAACAGAGATATAAATGAGACGTATCAAATATTTCATAAGGTAAAAAACATAGATAATAATTGTCCCAACACGATAATAAATACGAGTTCGTCTCAGTCAAATGTTCCGGGAAATATAAATTTATATCTTGATGAAAGTGTCCCACTTTATAACTATAAAAAAGAAACGATTAATTATGGTATTTTGAATGAAGCTTATCCTTATAATCTATTGTCAAATTATGAATCAAATAAATTTAATCTTAATTCATCAAGAACTGATATATTTCAATTATATACTTTGAAACCAGCAAGTAACACTACATTTGTAGATATAAATTTACCTATATCCTTATATATTAATGGCGTAGTGAAACAGGATAGTACCCGAAGAAAGGGAAACCTTAATATTCAAAATAATATTATAACTCTAACATCATTAGGTTCTCGTTCAAAATTTAACAATACAATTTTGGATGAATTAGATGTGGGTTATCAACAAACCGTTGTAAATTTTGATGTTTCGTTTAATTATGACCCATCTGTAAATAATACATTTACAGGTATAATTTATTTACAAAATATAACAATTGGGAATATCAATCTAAATAGCACAAGTGATTTTGTTTATGATATTGATTTAATGCCCACTTTCTCAATATCTCAGTTAGCAAGTTTGGGTGATTTTGATCTTAACATCGGTATATTGACAAATGTAGATATAAGTAATAATAGTATTCAAGAGGATTGTAGCTTTAATAGTATAACTTATAATAACACCCCGTCAACCCAAGTTTTAAATGTTTATACCCCTTTGATCATCGACTCATATTCGGATGTTGCAAAACAAAATAAAATTATTGTGCAAAATATAATCAGTAATAGTATAGTTAATCAATTGGCCGTTGCGGTACCAAGTGTTTCAGTCGAAAACACTTATCGATGTTTAAATCAATTTATATATTTTGATTATGAACAAAATAAGAATGCATATAATTTAAAAAAAACAGAATCTATATCATTACAAGATATATCAAAAAATTATTATGTATTTGATGCAGATTATGATGCCAATATAACATACAGTTTGAAAACAGGAACATATTACTTTGTTAATGTTAGAAAAGATACACCAATTGCACTGAGTAGTACGTTTGATATGTCGTTGACTAATAATAATCCATTCACTGTTGATTACGGAATATCATATACCAAATATACAAACGAGCCATACAAATATTCATATGAGGGGACTGACTATTTATATGGTTCAATTAAAATGATAGTATCTGGCAGTTTTGCTGACGTGAGTTTATGTACATATAAAAATGGTGAGAAACAAGATGTAAATGTTACATTTACATATAATGAATATTGTTGATTATTGTTGATTACGTTTATTTGCCTGATTTACTTGCTGCATATTGTTTGTTTGTGTGGGATTTAAACAAGTTTGTTTGTTTGGATAAACTTGTTTGCTTATGCATTTATCGGTTTCATTTATTTCAACACAACCGCGTTTACCTTGATATTCCCCGACAAGACACCACGAAGACCGTTTTGATGCCGGTGTAGATAATACTGGATTTCCATACGACGATGGTGTAATATCCATAGTATCTTTAAAATTACGGCGCATATCGTCAGTTAAACCACCTGCACTTGCTTTTTGGAGTAAGGTCCCCACAGATTGTAATGTACCCTCCGCAATATCAACACTAAATTTTGCTGTATCGCCAACAATGTCGGCTGTTTTATTAATAATCGTGCCTGCTGAAAATCCAAGTAGAGATAATATTTGTCTAAATAATGGCATTACAAACTTGGTAACATTTTCAAATATACCTCCAAAAAGGAAAAATAAATTCACTCCTAAAAGAGAAAAGAATAAAATGACACATAATATTATTATCATAAACATTTTATTATCGAAACTGAAATCCATTTTACTGGAATTATTACGTTTCATTTCGTCGTCCATTTATATAGAATGTCAACATTATAAATATATTTATAAATTGGTTTAAATACTATGTTTGTCTTATTAGTATATTATATATAATCTTTATGGAGGTTTATGGATTTTTAAATACGTTTTTTGTGGCAAGTATATTAATCAGTTCTATATTAGTTGTGGTATTGGTCTACAATTTTAGACAACGTTTAGGCGCGATGGAAGAGAAGACCGAAACATTATTGCAAATTGTTAATAATGTTGTCCAGAAACTAAATAATGATAACGAAGATGAAATACAAAATTTTGTACCGTTAACGAATGTTAATAGTGATGGGTATTATGGCGGCAATGATATGACGGTACAATACCAGGACGATGAGGATGACGAGGATGAGGATGACGAGGAGGATGAGGATGATGAGGATGATGATGATGAGGATGATGATGATGAGGAGGATGATGATGATGAGGAGGATGATGATGATGATGATGATGAGGATGAGGATGATGATGAGGATGATGATGATGAGGATGAGGATGATGATGAGTGTGCGGTTGCGGGTGAAGATGTAAATGATGAGGTCGAACAGATAACAGACGAACCGGAAGAACCCGAATCTTTAAAAACAGAGGAATATGAAAAAATGAATGTGACACAGTTAAAACAAATGGTACGTGAACGAAGTCTGTCAAATGCAGTTTCTAAAATGAAAAAACCTGAATTGGTTTCGCTATTAGTTAATGAATAAATATATTTGATTAATATATATTATGGATATTAATCAAGCTTACACGGAAGTGCGCGCGGATTATAAAAATTATGATGAAACGGATCCTATATTAAAGGTGTTTGGACATTCTCCTGTAAATGCTAGTTTAGGTGAACCTGTAATAAATAATTACGATTATAGAAAAGTAATAATTAAGGAGGGGAAAAATATAATGAAAACAAATTTAAATCAAGTATCTGCTGAAAATAAACTAAATGTTATTGATGTTGTATATACGGATAATAGTGATTTAAAGGAAAATTATATGATGAAATATGAATTAGCTGAACGAAAACTTGCGCCAAATATTAAATTCGATGAAAAGTAAGTTAAATATCATTTTATAGTAAATATAAAATGAAGTTAATAAGTTTTGATGTAGGAATCAAAAACATGGCATACTGCATCTTGGATTTGTGTAATAATGACATAAAAATTGACAAATGGGAAATAATGAATCTAATTGAAGATAATGTATTAGAATCTTGTAAATGTAATGCAACAATGAAAAATAAAAAAATATGTAATAAAAAGGCGTATTATAATAAGGATGATTTATTTTTTTGTAAAACTCATGTGAAAGATAGTAAATACTTTATACCGAATAAAAATTATACAAAAGGCAAATTAAATAATAGACCGATTGACGAGTTAATGCGATTAGCAAACAATAATTTTATAAAAATCGAGAAAAATACAAAGAAAGAATGTATTGAAAAGTTTTTGGATTTTTATAATAGTCGCTGTTTAAGTGAATGCAATAAAAAGGGAAAAAAATGTGACCAATATGATCTAATAGACTTAGGTAGGGAAATTAAAAAAAAAAGCGATAAGAGTTTTGACTCAAACGTTATAAATATGGTTATAATCGAAAATCAAATAAGTCCGATCGCAAATCGTATGAAAACAATACAAGGAATGTTGGCCCAATATTTTATAATGAAAAATGAAAGCGTGATTATAAAATTTATAAGTTCACAAAATAAATTGAAATATTTTGAAAAGGACGGTTCAGGGTATAACGAAAATAAAAAAAATGCAATAACGTATTCTATTGAAATGTTAAAAAAATATCATTTATATGAAGAATGGAAAGGACATTTAGAAGTAAAAAAAAAGGATGATTTGGCCGATTGTTTTTTACAAGGAATCTGGTATTTAGAAAATAAAATATAATATGTGCGTTAAACTTAAATATAATTCTTCTTTAACTATCATAATGGAAGAAGTAAACTTAGACATTGATGGTAGCTTTCCGGTTCGGGGTGGTAGTAATGCACTACCCACCAATTTTGGTCCTGGTATTGAATTATTAATGAATGAAAAAAACATTCCTTTAACAGGGGGAGGCAATATTGAAGTTGGCGATCTAAATGCATTAGAAAGTGAACTAAATGATTTAACAGGGACAGGTATGCCGTCGATGAATACGGGTGGTGAGGCGGTGAATTTAAGCAGTTTTAATGAACCATCTGCATCTATTCAATTAGATAACGCACCCATCCAATTAAACTTTAATGAAGACGTTACCGATTCGAAATTAGGCAGTGCGACTGCTGAAACAATTGGACAAAATTCGGATGGTTTTTTGAAGCAGACCAGTAGTTTTTTTAGTAGTGCACCTCCCAAACTGAGTGACCGCGAAATGCGTCGCAAAAAACGACTAATGTTAAAAAAATTGGAGGAATGGCACGAGAAAGGCAAACTTAAGGGATATAACAATTTGAATATGGAGTCACCATATGATGAAATCGAGGATGAATATGAAACCGCAATGGAAGATAAGCGCAGCAAAGATAGTATTAAATTGCAAGGTTGGTGGTTTATGACAGCGGTAAATTCGTTGGAATATGCGAATGCGGCATTTGACCCGTTTGGAGTTAATTTGGACGGATGGGGTGAGCAAATTAACGATGATATTGAGAGTTATGAAGAAATATTTTCGGAGTTGCATAGTAAGTATAAAGGTGCAAAAATGGCGCCCGAGTTGTCTCTTGTATTGCGACTGGGATTTAGTGCAGCAGTCGTAAGTTTTACCAATAAAGCTCTATCCAGTTCTGCTCCCGGGTTCAATGACGTAATTCGTCAAAATCCTGATCTAATGAAGGCGTTTACGGATGCCACCGTAAATACAATGAGTCAACAATCACCTGGTTTTGCATTCGCAAATGATATGATGAAAGAAGAACAAATGCGTCCAAAGGGGCCTCCCCCGCCTGCTGCGCAGCAAACAAATATGGCACGCGGATCACAGCCATCATTGAATAGTCGCCCCGATTTACGTTCATCTATAAATGAGGAAGGTGTTGAATTAAATAGTTTTGGAAATTTAAATTCACAAGATACGAGTGCGCGCCCTGAAATGCGCGGCCCCAAAAATGACGATATTGAAAACATTTTGGCGGGATTAAAAACCAAAAATATAACAATTAATAAAGACAAAGAAGATTCAGTTGTAAGTGCGACCTCAATCGGCGAATTATCACAAAGTAGTGGAAAAATGCCAAAACGTTCGCAAAAGCGTAAACAAAAATCTGATAAAAACGTGGTTACATTGGACATTTAAATATAAATTAAATATTTTTATAACATAATATAAAAATATTTCGACGTTTGAATAAAATGAATAATTATATTCAAACTCTTGTAAATAATCCCTGGATTGTAAATAATATGTTATCGTGTATTTATGCGTATAATAATATACGCGATTACGTTAACAATATATATAATACGAATACATTGTTTAGGTCTACTGTTGATTTTATATATGTTAATGGACATAAAATTATGTGTAATATGTTTAATGTAAAATATGAACCGGAGTCAACCAATTGGTATACAAATTGTGTATTATATGAACACGATCATAATAATAATTCATTATATTTTATGGTTGAACATTATAATATTTTACCGAATTATTTTGATAAACAAAATATAAGTCAGATATTAGATGATGCAAACGAAATTCTAGAAGAAAAATTCACAAATTATGGAAGTATTTGTGATTCATTATTTATAATGAAATATTATAATTCCATTATTTCAAAAATGAATATATATACAAGCGTTAATATACAAGATATTGTAAAATCAGATATAAATTTCTTAGCGATTGAATATAGCCATCCTTTAATGAAAGATAAAATTACGTTACATTTGGATGAATCATATATTATGGTAGGTAATGAATTATTTTCGTCGTGTTTTATTAAACGTATGCTTGATTACCAGTTTAAATCTTATATATTTGACAATCGATATAAGTTAGTAATAATTGATATTGAAACGAATGAATATATTTTGACTTCTAATACATATATGTGTCTAGAAAAAAGTAAATGTATTATCAATGAGTATTAGGGTGTAATCCGTATACTATACACCATTGAATATTTTAAATATTCATCGGGGTAAAATTGATTAATAATATAATATAAATATTTGTTATATTATATTAATAAGAGGATACTATGTCTCAAACACAATTATTGAATGATAAGTGGGATTTGTATTACCACTTACCAACCGACCAAAACTGGAATTTGGATAGTTATAAAACCATTATGAAAAATATTAGTAGTGTTGAAGAAGTCTCAAAAATAAATAAAATGATTATTGATAATGTTTTGCGCAATAATATGTTATTTCTAATGAGAAATGGAATAGATCCTCAATGGGAACACGAAAAAAACAGAGCGGGTGGGTGTTTTTCATATAAAGTACACAATAAGGTTGTACCCGATACTTGGCGTAAATTGTTTAAATTAATTACAGGAGAATCGTTTTGTGATAATAATGAGGTGAGTAAGCATATTAATGGCATTACGGTTTCACCGAAAAAGAGTTTTTGCATTATCAAAGTATGGATGGATAATATTGAGTATCAGGATTCTTCTATATTTTATGAGATAACCGAACAAAATAACAAGGGGTGTATTTTTAAAAAACACCAACCGGAACATTAAAATTAAAATTAAAAATATAATAATTAGTTATTATATTATTATGATGGGTGATATATTTTTTTTAAGCCATACATTGAATGTATATTCAAGTGTAAAAATAAAAAGAAAACAAATTCGAATTATAAATAGTACAGAATATGTATTTATACCGAATAATCATTTTTTAAGAGAAAATAATTTAACAAGTAAAATATGGTGGACCGCCGACGAAGAAAAAACAATGATGGATAATTATAATTTAGGACGGCGGTAAAGATGCCAAACATAATTTAATTTCTCCTAATGAAGCTACATTATATTTAACAATCAATGGTAAATCATTCCCTAAATACATTTCCAAGTGACTGCATAATGGAGTGCATTTAATGAAATGACTTAAACTTTTCAATGAAAATTCACCCTGTATAACTACGGTTTCGTCGCTTTTTTGTATAAATTCCATATTACCATTTGATTCAGAACGATATATCTTTGATTTCGCAAACGAACCAGCACACGAAAATATCAAATCTTGACCAACTGACTTAATTTCAATGCGATCCGAAATGCCATTCATATCCCTAATAATTTTTTGAAAATCGCTTGTTGGTAAATTAATGACAGTCGAATATTCTACGTCAGGAACACTCATCTCCTCAGTGTCTGGTTCAATGAGACGGAGTTTTTGACTATAACATTGTTTAATTGAACCATTATCATATTGTAATCCTAAATGGGATACCACCCCATCGTGGTAATCATCTTTTTCAATATAAATTGAAAGTGTATCATCATTTGACATTGTCGATATTACTTTGAAAAGATGAATTGTATTTGCACAAACGATTATCTTATTCGGTATGCAGTTATAAGATTCAAAGTTATATGCGTTTAACTTAACATTTACAAGAATCGTGTGGGTTTTGTCAAAGTTTATGATTTTTAAACCGTCCTTTGTAAATGTCATAGTTGCATCAGTTAATATATCTTTTATTGCAGTAATCATATTTCGAATTGGTTGAATTTGAACAGTTCTAATAGTTAGTACATTATTATCCTCGTTCATTATAACATTATATATGTGGATTGTTTTATATATTATTTTTAAAGACATTTTTAAACGCATTAATATTCAGGTATTTTTCCCCGTGTAACCCAGAGTTTTCATTTATTAGTAACTGGTGTAAAATATTATTAAAATGATTTAATAATATATAATGGTTCCTACTGAACAAGATTATAATGAATATGCAAACAAGCTGCGCAAGTTAACACACGAACAGGCGAGAGAAATAGAACACCATAAAGGATATCACGGTAGAAAAAAATATTATCCGTTCAAGTTAGATGAATGGAAAAGAATAGGAGAGGAAATGCCTAAAAAACACAAAGCCGCGATAAAGGAGTTAGATGTCATTTTTAGTAAAATGAGAATCGAGATAGATGAATATCAAAAAAAACTGATGGATGCAGCGACAAAAGGCCCACAGTGTGCAATTTGTTTAGAAAATAAATATACAAATGAAGGCCCAACTGTTGCGGTTAGTTTTAATAACAAACACTGTAAACATCATATTTTTCACGAACAATGTGTCAGTGATGGTCGGGTGAAAAAATGTCCATTGTGTAGAAGTGATAATAAGAAATTAACAAAAGTAGATAATAAGAAATTAACAAAATTATACAAGAATTCTAAAACTCCTTCGCCTAAAACAAGAAAAATAAGGTCTCGTTGTCCCAAGGGGACTCGTAGGGATCCGATAACCAAAGAATGTAAGTCAACCGCAACTTCCAATACAACCTCTAAAATCAATACAACATCTAAAAGATGTCCAAATGGAACTCGTAAAAATAAGAAGACTGGCAAATGCGACGGCAAATAAATACTTATAAATTAATATACAATGTGTTTTTCGTGACCAAATCGCAAGGAAAGGTCAACTGGGATATGTTTAATTATGCCACTATCAACTAAATTTCGTATAAAACTCACATCTTCACTTGTTCCGTCTGTTACAATTGCGCCGTTATTATTGAATTCGGTAATGTTTCGAAAAAACCAGGGATATTTAAAGCGTTCATCCTCAATAACTCCTTTTTTAATGGCCATACATCCCATACCTACGTATGCACAATTCACTATTTGTTTATTATTTTTTATTTTATCGTTTCCTTCTTCAACTGATACAAATTTAAAACAGCCATTTGTTTTGTAGTAATCTTCATCCCAATGTTCTACGCAACATAATTGCGTACCACCATCCATTGCATATATTCCGGAATATATTTTATACTGCATTCCATTTTGTATTAATTTATCAATCATATCCGGTTTAAAAACCATATCACTATCTAACCATACTATTATATCATAGTCAATCGCACCATTATTAAATGGTTTTTGATTAGGTCCATTCAAAACGTTTGCACCCAAACACAATGCTCGGGCAAAATTCACCTGTGATGAATATTGATTTGATATTTTAATATCATATTTATTTCCTAACATTAACAAGGTTTCACTCCACGAAATAAAAAATTTATTGGAAAAAATGTTTCCTGGTATACAAAATATAACCTTTAATTTTGTTGGAACTGGATTAAACAGTGCGGGGTTAACAAATAAACTATCAGACATTGAATATATACCAGATTTTATTTTTATATCGTTATATTATAAATGAGTATTCCAGATAAGTATGTTCCTCAACATCTCACGAACCGCGATAGTATAAACCAACGAAAATATATATTACGTTCTCGAAAACTCTATAAAAAAGGTAAATATTTAGAACGACCCCAAGTAAAATCATATAAGTCTAAGAAATCTAAACATATAAATAAAGCAATTAAAATATACAATACGGAGAACATTAAACCATCAAAGGAACTTGCAGAAAAAACTCAATGCACTGTTGAATCTCTGGAAAAAATAGTTAATAAAGGACGAGGTGCGTATTATTCGAGTGGTTCTCGACCAAATCAAACCGCGGAATCCTGGGGAATTGCACGATTAGCAAGTGCGATTACAGGCGGGAATACCGTATTTTATGACTTTCATATATTAGATGAAGGCTGTAATAAAAAAGGGAAAGCGTATACATTAGCAAAGAGAACATGTAAAAACAAAAAACGGTGTGGGAAATATTTAAACAGGACAAAAAAACACCATATTAGAATGTAATAAATGAACAGTAAATTGTTACGCATCGCCAATATTATTATTAATAAAATTATAGTTTGGGTCTGTAAATATGTCTATCACCGTTTTACACCAGGGAATTGTATTGTAATCATCTTGGGTAATATATTTATTAAGTATATTACTAAAATCGTGCCAGTGTTTTTGACTTTGTCCTAACATTTCGGGTGCGACAAAATGCAGTTGGGTCAAATAGTCATTTATCTCCAAAATAAATTGTGTATATTCGCTTGGTATATGTTCCAATATTCCACACGCAACAATGATCGGGTTCCTCATACTTAGTGATATATTGATTTATATAAATATAAATCAATTTATTAACTGAAAATGAAAGGTATTTATATAATATTCGTAATGATAATACACATCGACCATTTTTACAAAATTATAATTATTATCCAAATAATTATAATAATTATATTATTTAATTAAATTCGATGATTTGTTTATCATCCTTTGTTATTATTTTTCCTAATAATATCAATTCACCTCTTTCTTCTTTTGATGCTTCATAACTTTCAAAGTCATATACGTTATTCGTCGTTGCATCGTACGCATATTTTATAGCTTGTTGGGTAATTACCTGCAAATTACCTAATGTTTGTTCTTTCACATTTAATTCCTTTTTATCCGATTTATCAATATCTATGTTTGGAACACTACCAAAATCGTTGGACATTATATTTCCAAAACTATAACACGCAACGGATTCTTCACTTTTCTTTGTTGCATATAAACTACAATCAAATGCACTTGATTTAACCGCATCTAATATTTGCTTATTTATTCTATCTTTTACTGTCGATATATCGAATAAATCCTCATCGGTTGTTATGGGAGTGTTACCATCAATACGACTAGTATCGCGAATACGCAATTCAATATGTTTTTCACTTGTTTTATGCGTCTCCGATAATGTGGATAAATATAAATAAACTTTTACATTTTGATATTTTTTTGGTAAACTAAGATGACTACCTATACGACGAGCACGTCCAATCACTTGATTATTACGTACCATGTGCCAGTAGGGTTCAACTATATGAACAAAACGGGTATTTTTTAAACTTATTCCTTCTGCGCCCGAAGCGGTAATCATTAATATTCGGATAAGTTCTCCATATTGATTATTTTTGTGTCGTTTTTCTAATTGTTTAACTAATGAAGGAGGTACGATTGACCAATCACTATTATATATATTACGTATTATTTCCTTTTCTTCCGCTGTTTCAGTACCCGTATATAATACGTATTTGGGTTTTTCTTCATCGCCTATTTTTTGTACTATACTCCATTCACCATTTGTTGTTTTTTTAATTTTAAATTCTGCAAAACCATTTGCGTCAAGTATGAGTTTTAATATTCCAACACCTTCCATCGTTCTAAACTGACTATATACAAGATGTAATCCAATATTATCGGGGTGTTCTATGTTCTCCAATACTGATAATAGTTTGGGGCTAAGTATTTGTAAGTTTTCTTTGGACAAATATTTTGATTTTCCACTTCTTTCAACTTTTGCTAATTCCTTTAATGCTTTTGTTATTTTCTTTTGATAACTCATATCATCGACAATATCCTTTTCATCCTCTGGATTAAAATCATCTCGCGATACAATTTCTTTTTTCTTAATACCATCCATTCCATCTTCTGAAATACTCTCCTTTTTATTAGGCAATGGACGTTCGACATCAGCAGGGAACGCGAAATTACATAACGCACGGGAAAAAATACGATACGTAGACGAAAATTTATATAAATCATCCTCTCCTTTTTTTGTTAATGCATTTTTACGCGATTTTTTCTCAGCTTCTGCTTCTTCTTTGCGCACTTTTTCATATAATGAAAACTGATGATCACTCATTACTGTTTTTATAGTGTGATAATTCGAACCGTCACTTGATTTAATAATATTAGGCATTAATTCTTCTTTATCACTTAAAAATGAAGTTAATCCTAATATACGGCGAATTAATACATCTGAATTTAATAGAGAACCATTGTCTTCATTTACAAACATTTTATTAAATACTTCTTTGTCATCCGGTAGACATTTAAATCTATCTACAACAATGTCGGTGTCTTTTACGTCATACTTATGTTTCTTTAATATTTTTAATATCAATGATTGAAACATATCATCGGTTATATTGCCGGCATTATCAAGTTTCACGCCATTGTATTTGTCTGCATAAGGTCCACCCCCATAATGAGGGGCGTACATTTGATTCTCTCCCATTTGATACATTTTGAGAACATTTGCGTCGTCCTCAATATCACTTTCAATATATTTTATTTTATCAATAATCTGTATTTGATGTTTTTTCTTTCTCTGTGTTTTTCCTTTTCCTGGTTTACGGTTCTTCTTTGTACCTCCGCCTACAATTGCACCTTGTTCTCCAACTCCGAAAACATTTCCTATATTTTTTCCAAAAGCATTTACGTTGTTTTCAAATACACTATATAATGAATCTTCTTGCTCGTCGTCAGACTCTTCTTGTTGGGATTTTCCTTTATTCTTTTTAGATTTGATTTTTTCAAGTTCTTTGAATGATTTATCTTTATCCTTCTTCATTTGTTCGATTTCTCGTTTGAATTCCTTTTCTTGTTCTTTCATCAATGATGCTTGTTGATTCGAAATATTATCATTATCAGTTAATTTATCTATTTTACCAGTAAGGTCTTCGATTTTCCCTTGTAAATTGCCAATATCCTTTTCTTGCTTTTCGATAAGATTATTTTGCTTTTCTAACATTTCGTCCTGGGTCAATGACATATTATATTGTTTATCTATAATTTTCGGCATATCATAATTAGTTGTTTTGTTGTTATCATTTTCACTTATTTGCTGTTGTAAATCATCATTTTGTTTTTGCATTTCGCTTATTGTTTCATTTAATTTTTCAAATTGCTCCTCCTGTGTTTTCATTTGTGTTTCAAACATTTCTTTTTGGGAAAGTAATGCGTCTTTTATTTTGACTTCATTTTCATCACTATCATATTCATTATCGGTTGACGATTCCTTCACATCACTTTTAATGTTCTCAATGTTATCACTTAATATGTTTAATTTTTCTTCCAATGATTCAAATCTCTCTTTGTCTTTTTGTAATTCGAGTTGTTTACCTTCTTCCAATACTCCATCAACTAATTGTTGTTCCAAAATGCCATTGTTCTCCTTCAACTCTTTCATTTCATCCTCCATATTTTCAACCTGTGTTTGTAATGTACTAATACGTTCGTATTGAGCAGAGGCAATCTTTTGTTGTGCATCCAATAAATCTTGGGAGCTATAATTATCAACACCATTGTCAGTTTCATCATTTTCATCATTATCTTCGGTTTTATCATTTTCATCGATTTCATCGGTTTCGTCATTTTCATCGATTTCTGTGGGGTTTTCTGGGTCTTCATTTTCATCGATTTCGGTTTCCTTAGTTTCATCCTCTCCCTTTTTAATAGGTTCTTCGTCAGCACCACCATACATCCCCCCTTTCGTTTTACCCTTTAATACACCTCTTTTTTTTGTATTAATAAACCCAAATGGGTTACGTGTTATTTGTAATTTATTTCCACTATATTCGATATAATCAAACGTATTAAAATCTTCTTTATTAAACAGTTCGAGAAATTTTTCGGTCGTGGTTTTATCATTTGTTTTAACATTTAATTTAAATGTCCACGATTTAATATAACCACGCAATAAATTATATAATATGGCGATCTCATTCGGATAATTAATAACTGGTGTGCCAGTTAACAACACAATTTTTACATTCTGGGCACTCATTAAGTACTCATATAATCTATACGAAACTGATTTTTTTTCTTTTAATTTATTTACAATACGACTTACAAGATTATGCGCTTCATCAACAATGACAACGTGATTATCAAATGGATTACGCGTAAAATCACCAGTTAGTTTTTTTAGTCTTTTCATATCGATACCGTTATAATTTTCATCTCTATATTTAACACGTATCATCTCGTTTAATTGTTCATCAACTTTCTTTTGCTCGTCTGTACTCAATGTAGAGAAGTTGGGTTTTTTTGATACATCTACCATCCACGCGCCTTTTTTCTTTCGAATATACTCTCTTGACAGAGAAAGGGTTTTACTTAATATTTCCACGCGTTCAAGCTTACCTATTATGGAAACAAACTCCCAGTATTGATTTTTCTTATACAAGTCATCTCCACATTTTTTTAATTCCGTGAAATAATTCATTTTTAACGATGCAGGCGTAAGTAAAAAAACAGGTTTATTTGATTTCATACCTTCTGCAATCGCAATAGAAGAACAGGTTTTACCTGAACCTAAACCGTGATATAATAATAATCCTCGATAAGGTGTATAAATATTTAGATAATCCCTGACAATTTCTTGATGCGTAAATAAGGTGCGTTCTTCTGGGTCCTGTGTCGTTTTTTCAGTTGATTTTATTTTTTTTAAATAACCAGTAAATGTTTCATTTATTTTTTTAATAAATATTTTACGATTATTCATATAATAGCTCGGTGCGCGTATGATAAGTTGGTCTCCAAGTTCTTTTGGTAGTTTCCGTTTCATTTCATCTATTCCGGATTGGATTACACTGTCATCAAACGTACCCTCCTTCGGTTTACGTCCTCTTTTTTTCTGAACCTTGTCAGGTTCTTGCTCTTTCTCTTGTTCTTGTTCCTGATCTTCTTCTTGTTCCGGTTCCACTTTTTCCACTTTTTCTATAATATTATTACTTTGGATCTGGGGTTTATTCAAACTGGAAGTATCATCCTCCTTAATATCTATTTCGTTTGTTCCTTTAATGACAGGTGGTACAGATACAGATTCGTCATCTTTACGATAAACATTTTTTTTAATTCTGCGTAATATTTCATCTCGATTTATAGTTTGACTACCACGTCTGTCAACTATTTCCATAGTTGTTTGTTGTTCCGGCTTTTCGATAAAAAATTCAAAGTCTGTTTTTTGTTTAGGTTGTGGCCGTTTTTTTAACGTATCAATATTCATATACAATAATGTTATAAATTATTGTAGATATCTACTTTTATACAAATTTTTGGATAATATCTAATCCTTGCTTACACGCAATTTGTTCGGCTTTTTTCTTAATTTTATGGATTCCCTCTCCTAAAAATACAAATACTTTATGTTGTTTTTCCATAATATCGTGTATATCTTGAAATGAGTTATACGTATTGATATTCGTAGATTGAAAATGTTTTAAGTTAAAATATTGTTGTCCTAAACATAAATAAACACCCATATGATATCCTTTTTCATGATCATAACCGTTGATCTCAATATAATGGGGAGTAACTTTAAACTCTTTTTGAAGAGTAACTTGTAATATATTTTTATAATTTTCATCGTACTTAATGAGACCAATCCAATCAACGTGCGCATCATAAACGTTTTCAATAAAGTTTTGCGCAATTTGAAATCCTGGACCAGTTGTAAAAACACTTTCAAACCATTTATCTTCATCCTTTACGGATATTTTATTACAATCTAAAAAGAGTGCACCAATAAACGCTTCAAATAAACACCCAAGTTTTTTTAAATTTACTCTGGTTTGTTTGCTTTCAGAATGTTTAGAAATAATATACCATTTATGCAATCCCATTTCATAAGCTAATCGACCAATCGCTTCATTTTTAACTAATGCAATTTTCTTTTCCGTCATAAACCCTTCATTTTCCTTAGGGAAACGTTTATATAAACAATATTTCGTAACGCATTCTAATACCCCATCGCCTAAAAATTCTAATCGTTCATTACATTTAGTATGTAAAGGTAAACAACTATCGGGTTTTTCAGCAATAACAATATTGTTCGCTTTATTTTCATCATCTGGTCGACGCGTGTAAGACGGATGAACAAATGCACGTTTATACAATGTAAAGTTGTGAACGGGAATATTGATATTATATCGTTTGAGTATATTTGTTATATCCTCTTCGGTTATTTGAACATTTAGAGGGTTATATGGATCAAAATACAAAAACTCATTTCCGTTTTCATCTTGTTTAACCAAAATATCTTCATCTAACGAGTTAGAATTATTCATAATAGTGTATAGTTATTAGTGTAGCATAATTATATATTTAATCAATTTTAACATATAATTTTAACATATAAATTTAAATTATTATATTTATATTATATATAATATGGTTCTTAGCACAACAAAAAGAGTTGCGTCCGTATCAAGCATCACAAACCGAGCCACCAACGGTGGAAATACAAAGGCTGGTCTTTTACCCAAAACAAATGCGTCCGCGGCCTCCGCTACCGCATTCAGAGGTGTATCCAGTAATTATTCATTATTGAAGACAACTGCGAATCCTAAGACTCGTTCAGCATACCCCATTGGTATGCCGGGTGGCCGTAATTAAATATTTTAATTTAAAAATAATATAATAACTTTTTACATTATTTTTACAATGAAAATTATTATAGACTGTCGGGAACACGATTTATATGATAGTGTTCAAAATATATTACTAAGTAATTCCATGCCTTGTTCTTTTGACATTGTTAAAGAAAATTTAGACATTGGAGATATTATAATAAAAAAAGATGATGATGAAATTGTCTGTATAATTGAAAGGAAAACGTTAAACGATTTAATGGCATCCATAAAAGATGGACGTTATGTAGAGCAATCATTTAGATTATCAAACGCATCTGACACACCAAACCATAACATTATCTATTTGATAGAGGGAAATATAAATAGTATTGTTAATCCAATTGAAAAGAAAACCATATATACGTCATTAACATCTATAAATTTATTTAAAGGATTTTCAATAACGAGAACCCAAAATTTAAAAGAAAGTGTTGATTATCTATTATCAATGGGTGAAAAAATATCGAGGGAGTTATCAAAAAACAAGGTATTATTTTATAATAAAGACGGCATTAACGCAAATGTATTGAATTACCCCGATGTTGTAAAAACAGCAAAAAAACAAAATATTACAAAGGACAATATTGGCATATTAATGTTATGTCAAATACCGGGGGTAAGTACATCAGTTGCCACTAAAATATTGGCAGATTATGACAGTCTATATGCATTTATAGATGCATTTAAAACCCAGTCGACATTATTAGATGATTTTTATATAAAAGGAAATACGGGGAAACTTAGGAAATTAGGTACAAATGTTATAAACAGTATTAAAACATATTTATTATAAATATTTCAACATTTATACGTCTGGAAACAGTAATTTATCTACGGTTGTACGTACACAAAACAATCGGTGTAATATAATGCCTAAAATAAACAGGCACACGAGTATAACCCAAAACTCACGATTGGGGTATAATATATGCAACATATATGCACCTATTATTGTCATTAATACATCATTTATTGCAACATTGAATAATCTTATACTATGAATACCCGTATTTACATCTCCCAAAATATCATTGTACCTACACAACATTATATATATATGACTATATAATGTTTATTTAATATGCGCCCGGGTGATTGCTGTGACGAGGTTTGGTAACTTCTCGGTCTTTATATTTACCCACTTTAACTGCATTTTGAGTATATTTAACTCCCCCCCAATTTTCATCCATTGCGTTATCACTAGACGGATGTTTTGTTGTGGACGCGTGCAACTCATCTAATGTAGTTGTTTCTCCAATGTGCTGTCCGTGAGCATCAAACCCTGCGTATTGGTTTACATTATACGGCGCATTTGCACGCGAAGCATCCATTACAGGGACTAACATTTTTTGCGCGTTTTCCTTGTATAATACTTCGGGTACTTGTGTTTGTAGTCCACCCTGCATATCAAATGGACTGGGACGAGCACGATAAACAGTGTCGCCTTGGGTATTATTTTCCGCTTGTAAATATAACACAGGACAATTGTTACCCTTTGTGCGTTCTCTTTCTAAATGAACAATATATTCGTCTAAACTATAAAAAGGTAAAGGATTGTGTCCATCTATAACTGGTTTACTTGTATTGTATAATAATATAACACCGTCCTTTCTCACAAGAAGATCGGGACAGTCTGTTTTATTACCTTCGAAAAATTCCTGCAAATTATCTTTATCGTATGGTTTTACTTTTGAACTAAGTGCAATAAATACGTATAATCCTAGAAAAAATGTAAATATTAAAAATGCAAGAAAAATTGTTTTAGACATTTACTTATATATTATATAATAATAATATATATAATGCCAGTAATAGTCGGTTTAATTCACGCAGATTGGTGTGGTCATTGTCAACGATTATTGCCTAAATGGAATGAAATGAAAGAACACCTTAACATTAATCACGAGATTATGGAAATAGAAGCAAGTGACCCGCAAAAAAATGTTAAGTTTTTAGATTTAAATAAACGCATTCAAGGAAATAAGGAAATTTATGTAAATGGTTATCCAACTGTATTCAGGGTCGATAATAACGGCAAACTGGATTATTTTGATAAGGCGCCTGAATTAGAACAACTTACTGATTTTTTTAATAATGCGGACGCAAGTCAAACCCCTGCACCACTTTACGGAATGGAAGATGCACCTGATCCGGAACCGATTATGGAAGAGAACCTCAAAGAGAAAAAGAAAACGCGTAAAAAGCGTAAGAGAAATGATAAAAAGAGAGAATCCAAATCCACAAAACGTAAATCAAAGCGTAAAACAGAAAAGCGGAAAACGACAAAGCGAAAAATAATCAAGTAAGAAAATTGATTAAAGAGAATTTCATAGTATTATTTAAATAATATGAAAAAGACAAGTAAGAAAGTAAAAAATAATAGGGATGAGGCGCACGAGTTTCGGTTGTTCGATTTTAGAGTAGTGAGTAAGGTGGACGAGGAGGAGGTTGAACGAAAACGTTTGGCTTCAAAATCGCAACCACATAATAATTATGAAATTAAATTAGACGACAGTTATTTTAATATCCAGATGTTTGGTATCAATAAGAAAGGGGAAACCTGTTCTATTGATGTTGTTGATTTCAAACCATTCTTTTATGTTAAATTGCCAAATAACGCAACAATTAAGACTATACAAAATATTCAATGTGACATTGAAGACTCATTGGAAGATAGTTGTCGAACAAAGTATTACAATAAGTCATTTTGTACGCGATTAATTGATGATCATAATAAATTATACGGATTCACTCAGGGAGAGAAGCCCAAGTTTATGTTAATTGAATTTAATAGTACACGCTGTTTTAATAAAGTGAAACGTTTGTGGAATGCTAAAAAGGAAATATTTGATGAAAATCTTAAGTTTTTGAAATATTCGAATGAATATAAATATCCGGCACTAAGTAAATATGTATTATACGAAAGTAATATCCCACCGTTATTGCGGTTCTTTCACGTTACAAATGTCACGCCCTCTGGATGGGTTAGAGTGTCGTCTACGCACGATGAAAGTATATCAACCTGTTGTAAATACAAATATAAGTGCAGTATAAAAAAAATAATACCTTTAAATAATAAAGAAGATAGCGTACCATTCAAAATATGCAGTTTTGATATTGAGGCGAGTAGTAGTCACGGCGATTTTCCTGTACCTATTAAAACATATAAGAAACTTGCAACAAATATTGTAGATGCATTTAAAAATCAACCATTGGTGAATGAAGAGAATGGATTCGATTTATTGAATAAATCCGTAATGTCTGCATTTTTCAAAAATAAATACTGCGAAAATATAGAGAAGGTTTATCCAAAGGATTGGAAACCAGATGTGACACAACTCGAGAAAAGTATTAAAAAATTAGATGATTCGTTGGATAAAATATATAAACAGTCAACCGAACAAATAGATGAACTAATTGAACAGGCGGATGAAATTGTTAATAAATATAATTTTGGCGAAGAAGATGACGAGAATAACAGTGAAAATAATGTTGAAGGCGCTCATAAAAATCCAAATAAACAAAAAAAAGCGATAATTGAGCGTAAATTCTCAAAAAAAACAGTACTTGAAATATTGTTAATGAAAGAAAAAATTACACGTGATGAAAAAATTACACTAATCGACAAAGCATTAACCTGTTTATTCCCGAAATTGGAAGGTGATAAAGTGACATTTATTGGTTCAACATTTATGAAATACGGAGAACAAGAACCATATTATAATCATTGTTTAGTTTTAAATAGCTGTGATAAAGTACCGAATGCTGATATACAATGTGTAGACAGAGAAGAGGATATTTTGTGTGAGTGGGCAAAGTTAATACAGCGGGAGGACCCGGATATTATCATAGGATATAACATTTTTGGATTTGATTATCAATTCATGTTTAAACGAGCGGTAGAATTGCACGTTGCTGAAAACTTATTGAGCTTATCCCGTATTAAAAATGAAAACACCGGTCATAAAACCTGCGCAATAATAGATAAGAATAACAAATTCAATATTGAAAATAAGAAACTAGCAATTGCGAGTGGAGAATATGACCTGCGCTATTATAATATTGAAGGGCGTTTGCAAATTGATATGTATATGTATTTTCGTCGCGATTTCAATTTATCATCATACAAGTTGGATGATGTAGTTGGTAGTTATATTAGCGATAATATTAATCATTTTGAAAATATAGAAGTAAATGATGAATCCCGGTGTGAATTATATAGTGCAAATTTAAAAGGGCTTCATGTGAATGATTTCATACATATTGAACTCATTACATTTACAAGCGATTATTACAATGGAGGACAAAAATACCAAGTATTGGATATTTATGAAAAAATGCATAATGACACCACATATAATGTAATTGTTATAAAGGACCATCATCATTTTGAGAAGAAAAACCAAATTAAATGGGGTATTGCAAAGGATGATGTATCACCCCAAGACATTTTTAGATTAACAAATGGTACATCCGCGGATCGCGCCATTGTTGCGAAATACTGCATCCAGGATTGCAACCTTGTTCATCATTTAATGAACAAAATCGATGTTGTTACCGGATTTATTGAGATGTCGAATATTTGCAGCGTTCCAATTGAATTTTTAGTATTTCGTGGACAAGGTATCAAACTTACCAGTTTCGTTGCAAAAAAATGTAGAGAAAAGAAAACATTAATGCCGGATTTGGAAAGAAAGGAAAATGATGGCGGTTATGAAGGTGCGATTGTATTGCCTCCCAAATGTAAAATGTATATGGATAATCCTGTTGCGTGTGTAGATTATAGTTCGCTGTACCCATCTTCAATGATTAGTCAAAATTACAGCCACGATAGTAAGGTATGGACAAAAACGTATGACTTGGAAGGTAAGTTGATTGACGAAACTGGCGAAAGAGATGCAAATGGCAGTTATATTTATGATAATTTGCCTGATTTTGAATATATTAATACAGAATTTGACGCGTATGAATATAAACGTTTGAAGGGACCGAAATCACGCGAGGAAAAGGTGAAAGTCGGGCGGAAGATTTGTCGCTGGGCACAGCTTCCCGAAGGGCAACAATCTATTATGCCTTCTATTTTAACAGAATTGTTAAAAGCCCGAAAAGATACCCGAAAAAAAATCAAAACCGAACCCGACCCATTCATGAAAAATATTCTGGATAAGCGTCAGTTGGGATATAAGGTCACCGCGAATTCATTGTATGGGCAGTGTGGTGCAAGAACATCTACATTTTATGAAAAGGACGTTGCTGCGTGTACCACCGCGACAGGTCGACAAATGATTATGTATGCACGGGGAATGATTGAAGATACCTATGGAAATACCATTGTCACAATGAAAAATGGCACACAGGCGCGAACCCGAGCAGAATATATTTATGGAGATACAGATAGTGTATTTTATACATTTAATTTTGAAGATTTGGATGGAAACCCGATACGAGGTCAACCTGCATTAGAAATGACCATTGAATTGTCATTTGAAGTTGAACGCATTTGTAGTCAGTTTTTGAAAAAACCAATGTATTTGGAATATGAAAAGACATTTATGCCCTTTGTATTGTTATCAAAAAAACGTTATGTCGGGATACTTTATGAAGCTGACCCGAATAAGGGCGAACTGAAATATATGGGATTGTCTCTTAAACGCAGAGATTCGTGTGACTATTTAAAAGATACGTATGGCGAAATAATCAATATATTGATGCGGACTCAAAATGTAAAAAATGCGATTGATTATTTGAGTGATTCTTTACAAAATCTCGTAGACGGAAGTGTAAATATGGATAAACTATCAATCACGCGAGCACTACGCAGTGAATATAAAAATCCTCATCAAATCGGGCATTGGGTGTTGTCTGACCGCATTGGGAAACGAGATCCAGGAAATAAACCAAAGCCAGGAGACCGCATTAAATATGTTTTCGTTGTAAATAAAAATAAAAAGGCTCTTACCGGTCAACGGATTGAAACACCCGAATATATTGAATCTAATAAATTAACTATTGATTATGGTCATTACATTACAAACCAGTTAATGAAACCATTACAACAATTGTTTGGGTTGGCAATAGAAGATATATGGAGATTACAAAAGAAAGAACCAGCGCGCAAAAAATATTTGACGGATATGAAAGAACTTCAACGTACATATACCGACGATCTGGAAACATTCAATAAGAAAAAGGAAAAATATTGTTCGGACAAAATCAAACAACTGCTTTTCGATAAACGGCTGCGGGAAATTGATAAAATAAATAACAAAAAAGAATTACAGGATAATTTTAAAATGTTTGGATTTACAATGAAATAAATAAATATACATATTTTTAAATATACATATTTTTTAAATATACATATTTTTTAATACGAAATTCCGCCATTTGATAGATCTGTTTCCAAATTAAGAGGAAGTTCAAATGATAATAAGTGTACATTGTGGTCGTCGTGTTCGAGAGCGTGAGACCCATCATTACTTAACGCACTTTGTAATACACGAGTAATAATATCCGCTGTTGCGGAGACAAGACTACTGTCTAATGAATTATTGGAACCTGTACTGGTTGTACGTACAAATTGGTGAGGGGCTGGTGCTGGTTGGGATAACAACTCCCCATCGTCATTATTTAAGTTTTCCTCGGGATTCGGTTGACGTGTATGATATTCCCGTATATCATATCTACACACCGGACAACGCGTATTTGTACGGAACCAACGCCGTAAAGATGTTGGGCGAAAGCTATGACTACATTGTAATATGCGCAAAATAGGTTCACCGTCTTCAAAATTATCAATACTTATTGGGCAACAAGTATTTAAAGTAGGATTGTTCGAGCTATATGCAAATTCTTCTGTCGCGTTTCTAATTTGTTCTTCTGTCGGTGCAACAATGACGGGTTGATTAAATGTTGCCATGTTTTGTGGAACAAAACGATATGACAAATTCGGGCGTGGCGGCGGCGGATTATTCCGTCTAGTATGATTCCATATTTCTTGTAAATTAGATATTAATAATAATGTATTCTCTTGGTATTGTCTAAAATTATCATTATAGTCTCCCGTCAGTGTTTGAATTGTATCCGCCAGTTCGTTTTCTCTTAAATTACTAAATATACTTTCTCTTGTATTTGCGAAACGTCGATGTTCATCTCGATCTGCTGGTCGACTATTAAAACGGCTTCGCGATGAACGTTGACCCGCAATATTTGCTAAGTCGTCAAATATATTTTGGTTATTTCCTCGATTATCCATTGTAATACTATATAAAGATATATATATGTATATTCATAATGGATAAATATAATAAAAATGGTTTGGTTGGCTTATATAACCTGGGTAATACTTGTTTTTTAAATTCATGTTTGCAAATAATTAACCATATTTATGAATTAAATATTTTTTTGGATACTAATAATACTTATAATAATAATAATGAATCATTATTATTAAAAGAATGGAATAACCTAAGAAACGTAATGTGGAGTGGAAATGGTATAGTAAAACCCCATCGGTTTCTACATCATTTACAAATAGTTTCGAAATCATTAAACTATAATATGTTTTCAAGTTGCGAACAAAATGATATATCCGAATTTTTAATCTTCTTTATGGAATGCATTCATAAGGGATTATGTAAAAAAATAGGCGTCAATGTGAAAAAACAATTAAATAATATTGATACCAAATGTTATGAATTGATTAAAACAACTTACGAGAAAGAATATTCAGAAATCATGGATATATTTTATGGTGTTTCGATTTCCCATATTTATAATATGAATAATAAACTGGAAAGTACAACACCCGAAATGTTTTTTTCAATTGATCTTCCCATTTTTGACAATAATGAAATTTTTGATAATATTTATAATTGTTTTGATCATTATACAAAAGATGAACATCTTACAGGTGATAATGCGTGGTATAATGAAGAAACAAACAGTCATCAAGACGCAAAAAAAAAGATGGTATTTTGGAAATTACCCAAAATCTTGATCATTACTTTCAAACGATTCAATTACAATTTAAGAAAAATACAAAAAAAAATACAATTCCCAATTTACAATTTAGATTTAAAACAATACGTTGTTACAAATGATAATTGTAAATATGATTGTTTTGGTATTTGTAATCACAGTGGAAATGTAGGAGGCGGCCATTATACAGCATTTGTAAAAAATGCATTAGGTAATTGGCATTTATTTAATGACGCAAATATATCAAAAGTAAAAAATGAAGCATCACTAGTTACTGAACAAGCGTATTGTTTATTTTATCGAAAAAAATAAATGTATATAATATATTACAATAATTATGATGAAATTTATGAATTATACCACCTTAACAGAAAATATGGAAGGAGGGGAAGACGCTGGCGCAGAAGATACACAGGGGACACCTGGCGCAGAGAATACCCAGGACACCGCCGGCGCAGAAGAAAATACAGAGGGGACACCTGGTGCAGAGAATACTGGTGAAGACGTCGGTGCAGAAGAAAATACCGAGGACACCGCCGGCGCAGAAGAAAATACCGAGGATACCCCTGGTGCGGAAGAAGCTGCAACAGAAAATGCCCGGGAAGACGCCGCGGCAGATATATTAAAAGATAAGATATTTACTTTAAATAATTTATATTTGATTTTGGTTTTCATTGTAATATATATTGTTGCGTATTTTGTTTTAGGAATGTTTACAAACCAGGGTTCTTCTGGTCGTGAAATAACATTTAGTTATATTATTGATCTATTGATTTCTACTATATTTATTGTTGCATTTCTTGCTTTTTATTTTTCGTTAAACGAAGAAAAACAATACACATTTATGAAGGAACGCTGGGAAAATATTAAAGAATATGTCAAAGATGATTATGCGTGGATTTATCAGTTAGGATACATCATAATACTATATACTGTTGTGTATATATTTAGAATCCCAATGACAAGAGGAGTAAAACCGGTATCAATATATTTACTTGAAACGATTGGGTGGTTGACGTTTATGTTAATATTGGCATATATTTTATTTAAGGTTGCGTTTGATGTTTCATTATTTGACGATTTCGAAAAAATATTTAAAATACCCACAGATTCGACACTACCTGTTCCAGTTCCTGAAATAGATGTATCTGGAAATACGTTATTAGTCGACGGAGGTCCCAAGAAAGAGGTATTTAATTTTTCAAATAATAAATATAATTATGAAGACGCCCAAGCCATTTGTAAAGCTTATGGCGCGGACATTGCAACATATGATCAAATCGAAGAATCTTATAATAACGGCGGAGAATGGTGTAATTATGGATGGTCGGCAAATCAAATGGCATATTTTCCAACACAAAAGGATACGTGGAATAAATTACAGAGTACAAATAAACACAAAAATGCGTGTGGGCGACCAGGCGTAAATGGTGGTTATATGGCTAACCCGAATATCAAATTTGGGGTCAATTGTTATGGTGTCAAACCGGACGCAAAGAAATGTAATTTAGACAAACTATCGACAAGTGGGCCTCATATTCCAATGAATGAAGAAGAAAAGAAAATGAACGAGAAGGTCGAATATTGGAAGGAAAATGGAGAAAAATGTTTAAACATGAATTCATTTAATTATAATAAATGGTCAACTAAGAATTAAATTTTATAAGTATATGATATACTCATGAAATACGTGGATTTAATTAAGTTTATTCGTATAAATAAAATAATAATATTACTATTATCGTGTTTATTTTTTACGTTGATATATACGCTAATTGACGATAATAATTTTAAGGGACTCAATCAAGTCAATGATATAACGAAACACGAGATTATTAAAAGAGAAGTAGAAGAAGACGTAGATGAAGTGTCAAAGGAGAATTACGAGAATTACGAGAATACCGAGAATAACACATCAAAAGAACTGGAAAAAGACATAAATTTGAATGAGGCCACAAAAATAACCAAAAAGGATCTTGATCAGCGTGAATTAGACCCAACACAAATTAAACCAACTATGATGCAAAAAATGTTTAATCGTTTTTATTTTGCAGTAACTACGGGATGTCTGATTGGTTATGGAGATATTTATCCAATTACAAATACATCTAAAACACTTTCTATAATACAATCATTGTTAACTGTTGGTCTAATTCTTGCGTAGTTTTTGTGTTTTGTTATGAGATATTTTATACTTTATTTTTTTCATTATATCATCATTAAAATTAGTGATACTCACAAGGTCTATTAAACTGTCAAAAAACTCCGTAGTTATTACATTTGGATCTCTATCTTCGAATATTTTCATAGATAAAGAACCACCGCGTAATGAATGATCCACACACAATCCTCTTGGACACGATAAATGTTCCATTTATATATAATATATATATGGAAAATACATTTTATTAAAGACAAACTCTATAAATAATGGTTAAATCACATATATCACAACGTCTTAATATCAAAACTACTTTTAATCGTGCGGTCATCTTTTATTTTCTTTACAATCAAATCTACGTGTTCTTTATTTTTAATTATTTTATTTAAACAACTTTCAATATAAGAATAACTCAATGGAGAATAGTCTTTTTTTTCATATTTCTTAATTATAACATTATTCAATGCCATCTTATTACTATTGATTTTTTCCATATTCTCACATATTCGAGAAGATAATAAATGTTTTTGTATTCGCAAATGTTTTTGTTGTTCATTTAACATTTTTAATTGATTATCAATTGTGATCCATTGTTTTGTATCATCAGTTAAAGAAGAACTTACTAAACTATTATTCATTATATTGAATAATATAATAATTTTATTTATTTCTTATTTATTGGATTTTAAATAAGAAATTGTTTACTTTTTGTGTTTTCTAGTACCAGATTTTTTGACAAGTACATTGGCGGCAAGAAGCAACACGGGGGTGGCAACTTCGGCACTCATGAATCCACCTTTCTTGTTATATTTGCGCATAGTCTTACCCTTTCTCTTCATGGTTTTAGTTTTAGTTTTACGTTTCTTCATTGATTTCCCTTTTTTCTTGTGTGCGGATTTACCTTTACCTCCCGAAAAAGGGGCAAAATTTTCCACCTCCTCGCCAACTGGGTCGCCTGCTACTTGCATTTCGGGTTCTGGTATAGGATTACCCCCCTGTAATTTCATCGATTTCATCGCTTTTGCGTGCTGCATTCTTATATATTCTATTGAGAAAAATATCAGGGTACGAAATTATACGAATTAATATGCCTAAAATAGTAAGGATTAAAATAAACAATAAAATGCTATACAATAATAAGCATATTATGTAAATCTGTAATTTATCATATATTGTTTTAACAAATGGTTTGCTTATTTCTCGAAAGTCTTCTAAAAGTCTCTTGTCATGCAGTAAATGTGTAAGTGTATTTCGTATTGTACTTGGCATTATTTATATAATAATAATAATCTGTTTCACGCAGACAAACGATTAATATTCGTTTTCATTTTTAATTTATAATAAAAATTATATTATTAATGGATAACATATTTGAAGCAACTGACACTTTTCCATTTGATAAATTAGTATTATCAAACCCGATTTCTCGATCTGGCGGTTCTTACTTCATACGTTTTAGTGTAAATAATAAACCGGTCTATGTACGACCACCCAAATGTTTATCTAAAAATGGAATTGTAAATACGAACAAACGATTTTTAATTGATTTAATGTTCAATGGTGAAAATGGTGAATTTATTAATTGGTTAGAAAATTTAGAAGAATTTTGTCATAATAAGATTTATCAATCACGCGAAGAATGGTTTGAAGGAGATTTAGAACTTTCGGATATCGAAAACTATTTTACATCTCCCATTAAACTGTTCAAGTCCGGCAAATATTATTTAGTACGCGCAGATTTACCCACTGCATTAGGTAAACCCCAATTAAAAGTGTATGATGAGCGTGAAGATGAAGTAGATTTTGAACAAATTACGAATGATAGTGAAATAATGACAATATTAGAAATACAAGGAATCAAATGTAGTCCTCGTAGTTTTCAAATTATGATTGAAATTAAACAGATGATGAAAATAGAAAAGACAAATTTATTTTCAAATTGTATGTTTAAATCATCAGCCAATGTAGTCGACTCAAATGATAATAAAAATGTTATTCACAATGAAAACCCGGACGAAAACCAACGTATTGAAACCTCGATTATTGACACTCCATTGAATGAAGAATGTATCGAAAATACGATTGTGTTAGACGAAAATTTAGAAAATACATTGACGATTTCACAGGATGATACTCCCGAGGAGAATGTGAAAATAATAACAACCACAGAACCTGATATTTCGAATAGTCTAGACGAAATAACCGAAAACGAAGAACCCCTAACAATAGAAGAGAATCCCCCTATTTTTAGTAATGGTTTAGAAGAAATTGAGTTATTTCCTACCGAAGAAGAAGAAAGTTTTGAAATTAGTGAGCGAAAAGACGTTTATTATAAAATGTACAAAGATGCGCGCAAAAAGGGAAAATTAGCGAAAGAATTAGCACTTGCATCTTATTTAGAGGCTCGACGTATTAAAAATACGTATATGCTAGAATCCATTGAAGAGAGTGATGATAGCGAAGAAGAAGTAGAATAATTAGATAATTAATTATTATTTAAGGAAATATATTATCGCCACTTTATATATAATGTTGAAAGATTTACAACGCGGATTAGCGAAATTCTTCACAAACGAACGTTTAATTATATTTCTTGTATTAATTGTATTAGCCGTTATGATGTTTGGATATGGAAGTTCAAAATCAATGATTACCGACGGTTATTCTTCGTTAGGCCTTAGCAATGGTGAAGCCGCTGCGGAAGTGGAGGATGTACCTACCCAAGAAGTCGCACCGGCCGCTGCACCTGTTGCGTCTGGTATGCCTTCCAAGGCGGTTGCCAACCCAAGTGACCTTTTGCCCAATGACGAAAACAGTAAATTCTCGTCCCTTAACCCCACATCAGTTAATACCACCCACAGTGTTATGGCCCCTGATCTTCTTCGTGCCGGACCCCCTCTTAGCAATTTAGAAACAATCGGACAAACTTTGAGAAATTCTAACCAGTCCATTCGCAGCGATCCTTCTATCCCCAAGGTAGATGTTGGACCCTGGATGAACTCTACCATCGAAAGCGACCCCCATCGCAAAAGTTTCGAAATTGGAGGTCAATAAATCATTTAAATCATAATATATATTATATTATGATCTTTAAAAAACAATTACCAAATGGTTTAAGAATTATTCACGAGGACTCATTTAATAAAGACATTTGCTCGATTTGTATAATGTGTGACATTGGTAGTGCTTATGAAAATGAGAAAACACGTGGATTTGCACACGGAATCGAACATATGGTATTTAAGGGAACATCAACACAAAGTGGTCCTCAAATATTAAAAACATTTGATGATATTGGTGCGGTAAATAATGCTACTACCACAAAGAAGTACACATCATATACTGTAAAATGTTTAAATAATGATTTGGACGTTTGCATACAAACCTTGGGTTCTATGTTATTCGATTCTACTTTTCCGTCAAAAGGATATAATAAAGAAAAGCACGTTATACGCGAAGAAAATCTAAAAGATGAAAATGATTTTGAATACTTAATAGACATTGATTATAACAAAATTATGTATAAAAACAGTTCTTATGAACATCCCATTGATATCATACAATATCATAAAACATTTTCGAATTTAAAGGAACTTTATGAAATGTATAAACAATTCTATTTGCCCCATAATTGTATTATTAGCGTATGTAGTAATCAAAATCCAAATTCCATCGTAAATAGTGTAGTAAAGAGTTTATTTAATAAACAATTTGACATAGTTAATCACAATTATAGCATTCAAACGTGTAAAACACATTATACCGAAATGCAGTTTTATACCAAGATATTACCCAAAATGCATACAAATTTAATTCATCTAGGTTTTAAAACGTGTTCGGTACAAAGCCCCGATGTATATGTATTGCAAATATTAAACAATATTTTATCCGTTGGGATGAGTAGTGTATTATTTTCAGAATTTCGCGAAAAGCGCGGATTAACATATAATACGTATTGTGAAACAAGCTATTTTAAACACACCGGTGATTTTTTATTTAACATTGAATGTGACCCTGAAAAATACGAAGAAGTATTAAAAACACTTGTAAAGGTTGTAAACAATATTATACGCAATGGTATCGATGCAAATATGTTAAAAAAAGCAAAACAAAGCATTAAGGTTCACATTCAAATGGAAATGGAAGACAGTGATACATTTTCACACCATAATGCAATATGTATGTTACAAAATTTACACAATATTTCCTATAAACGTTTATTTACAAGTAAATATATTGATATTACTGTACAGGATGTGAATAAGATAATAAAAAAATACTTGTATAAAGATAATATGGTGTTTGTGTCGTATTTAACAAAATCAATAAATACTCATTCTATTCGGCGCATTTGTAATTCTATTGACAATAATAAAAATTGATTTATAATAGAGTTGTCAACGATTATCATACAAATCAATAATATGGACATTTATACATCAAGTGAGTTAAAATTCGTGTATAATGCACTTGTTACTATTAAAAAACTCAAATATGTTGAATATATGAAAAAATTTGACGATAATTCTGCCGAATTTATGTGGTCAACAAATAAAAAAATATACAATCTGGGTAAAGCTTTAAAAAATGACAGACATAGTGGAGCATCTTTTGCGTGTACAATGCGTTTAGCCCAAGCGTGTTTGATGTCACACGAAAATGTGGATATTAGTATAAATACAGTTCATAATTTATTGAACAACGCGGTAACAAATTAATATATGTATATTCTATAACATGAATAATGATTTTTACAATTTTTTTATGATTGCTGTTATTTTTATTATTTGTTTTTATATTTACTTTAAAAATGATGGAGAATTTGATTTAAAATGTATTGTATCTCAGGTAGATGGTAATAAATATTGCGTACGAGAACGCCATAAATTACAAGAAGCGGCTGACTTATTGGCAACCGTTACAAATAAATGTAAGGATTTAAAAGATTACCTGAATGATAACTACGAAGATGAAGAATCTGTACAGCGATTGGTCAAAGGATTTAGTAAAACAAATATCAAAGAAACGCTCCCTACAAGTAAATTCACTGCATATAGCGAAAATAAAGGAGAAAAATTGGCATTTTGTTTGAATAAAAAGAAAAAGGATAATAGTAATTTAATTGATGAACATACATTAATGTTTGTCGCAATTCACGAAATGGCTCATATAATGACCGAATCGATTGGACATAAACAAGAATTTTGGGATAATTTCCAATATTTACTTGAAAAGGCGGAAGAAGCTAATATTCATAAACCCACCGATTACAAAAATGAACCCCAAGAATATTGTGGTATGACGATTACAGACAATCCTTATTATGATCATTAATTTTATTACATATTTATAATAAAATTAATCCTGGTATATTTCGTCTTATTTTTGTCGTATTTCGTCTTATTTGGTATTGATTCGTATTGGAGAAATAATGTGTAATATAGTAAAAATTGATTTAATATCCCAAATATTATATTATATAATATAACATAACAGTATTATGTCTTCAACCCAAGATGTAAATACATATAGAATGCGAGAAGATAGCGTGTCATCCGTGAATACGGTTGACAGTACTTCAAAAAGTGATGATAGTTCGAATGAATTAAACATTTTAAATATGTTAAATGATGTGAGATTAGACTCAGTGGATAAAATGAATAATAAATGGGTGAATAAACAAACAACACGTAGACAACGAGATACGAATGACCCTGTGAGTAGTTCGCCAAATATGCACGATATTTTAAAATATATGGAAACCCCTGATATGTTACACGTTACTGATTTAAGTAACAATGTTCAATTTGTTGATATCAAGAGATGACAAAATTCCGTGTTATTAAAAAATATATGTTTACCATTTATTTTTTAATAACCGGTTGTAGTATAGGTCACAATCGTGGTCACTTGCACTAAAACACGAAAACAGCGAAAATGAGAACCAAGAATTATAATTATAATTGGGGAAAAAACTATAACTGTCTTCGAATAACTGAATATTTTGTCCAACGTGTTGATAATTAATCATCGGCGCGGCAGTAACAATATCTCTATTATTCGAAAAGCGATAGTGTGTCAAATTTTTACGATCATCAAAGTCTGTTCTAAACGCGGCATTTCCAACGCGAGGACTTGCAAATGAAGCAACTACGATTTCTTGATGAATATTTTTTGATAACTGATATCCATAAAGTGTACTTAGCGCTGCGCCCAAACTATGACCAGTAATATATACGTCATAATCATAATATTGTTTTTGTTTCAATAAGTCAACAACTACATTTGTAATATTATCATAATTATTATTTTCATATAACTGTTTGTAAAACCCTTTATGCACGTAAATGTCATCTTCTAATTGATGTTTATAAAACTGCAAATCATAATACCAATCGGATTTCGACTCACTTCCTCTGAAAATTACACAAATACGTTTATTTGTTTCACTTATGGTAATTCCTACTTGTAAATCGGTATCTTCGTCGCTAATAAATTTTACAATTTTACCGTGTGGCGACTTTTTTGCTATTTCCGTAAATGCTTCTTGTCGCGTTTCGTTTAATTCACTTAACGGATTTTCTTTGTCCGAATCGCCCATATGACCTATAAAGGTCTCAATATCTTCGTCATTTTTTAATGAAAAATCTTTACCATAATTATAAACTAACATCGTTAACCTGAGTAAATCTACGGCATCGCTGTGTGCTAATGATGGAATATTCATATAATTTAATAAAAAAATTAGTTTTATATTAAATATAAAGGGACATACTTATATTCAATAATGTATTTATTGTATATATGAAAAATATTATTCGGATTACAAAATCGGCCAAACAAAAATTAAATCATATAGCAAAACAACATAACGCAGGTTCATTATTATTTTATATTAAAGGTGGTGGTTGTAATGGATTTAATTACAAACTGGAACCTTTTTATGGAGAACCCCATAAACTGGATGAAATAGTAAAATGTGATAAAATCGACATTGTTGTGTGTAATAAAAGTTTGATGCATTTATTTGGAACTACGATTGATTGGAAAACAGATATTATGGGGGACACATTTAACTTCGAAAACCCGAATGCGTCATCCCAATGTGGTTGTGGAACTTCGTTTTCCATTTAATATTGAGCCTAATTTATTGTATAACAATGAGTTTGTATTATTGGACACTTTACATTTATTTCAATCTTTATTTTAGATGGTATTTATCCATTCCATCTGGTATCGAGTCATACTATGATAAATGTTATAAGTCGATATATTCTATTTTCAATGCGTATATACTGCGCATACGATTATTTTGCGCGGTTATTTCCAGTGTAAACTGTATACATTCCACAATAACGGCATATATTTGACTTAATATTAATATAAATAGTTTACAATTATATTATTATAAATTTATAACCTTATTGTATATGATAAAAGTATTAATTAATAATCTTACAGAAATTTCTCATTGTATTGTGTTTTCTGGCGGAGAAAAACCAAAACCAGAAGAAATTTTTAGCACGATCGAACTTGCAAAAATAGATGTGAGTAAAACTGAATTTATATATTCCAATATGACAATTTTTGAAGATGACAGTATTCGTATTATAAAAAAGAAAATATTAAAGGAACTTACATTTTTTGAAAATATTTCATACGATGAATTATATTTATATTATGAATCATCTATTAGCCCCAGCGTTAAAGAAATATATAATAATGTAACAAATAACGGAAAGAATATTTTATACGATTATATTTTTAAGCAGACATTGTTTAATTTCAAATACAATATTTCAAACAAAAACTTCGAAAATGTTGGACATAAAGATATTTATGATTATAATGATTTTGTAAAATTAGAATTAGGGAAAGACATTAAGTTTAATAAACCCCTGGGTATGGATTTTTCACATTACACCGATTATAGTTTTTCCGCAAATCCATTAGATATGTTTTATGGATCAGAAGAAGGAATAGTGGAACGTAAAGCTTATGAAAATTCAAGTAACAACTTACTGTTAAATATGGATAATAATTTATTATTGAATTATAAATACGTACATAATAATATTTATTTAGTTATTGCGCCCCATCTCCTTGAAAAAAATAATACTGCGGTTCAGTCACATTTTATTGATTTATATTATCCATTTTTAAAAAAACAAAATATAAATAATTATGATGACCTAATGAATAATAAAACAGTTCTAATAAAAAAAACAAAGGATATTATGAAAGATAAATCATTTAAATATTATGATAATATTCATTTATTACATAAAATATATGAAAAAAAGACAAATGAAATTAATTATCTTGAAAATGGATTTAATGAGATAAATTTTATAATTCACCCTAAATTCAAAACAAATATGCCTTTGGAAAATATCTTTAAATTAATACATTGCAGCTTAGATATGCCATTAATCCGGTTTAATCCTGGAAAACGTAAAGATAATATATTCAGGGTATACAGCACTTATACATCACGAACCGGGAAAAAAATACCATTATATTCTAAAAATGTAATCACTGCATTGTTAAAACAGCCAAGAAAACATAATAGTATCAGTTTTTATATCAAAAATAACGAGGATACGTTAATTGTTGATTTATTGGCAAATAGTTCTATGATTGTAAATTATAATTGTAAGAAAATATTAAATATAAAACAAATCGAAAAAGTATTAAGAAAAAAATTAAATATTATTGTTAATTCATTAAATACTATTTTATTGCAATCAGGGTTCTCTATAATCCCGTTTGAAAACTTCCAAAATGAAAATATCGAACTGTCAACACTTAAATATTATATTTATTTTGAAAGTCCCACTGAACTTAAAATTAATAAATGCAAAACATTATTCTCGCATATATTTGATAGTTTAAATAGTAAAAATCAAAATCTTATTTATAAACGAGTCGAAAACTTTAAAACGATGGATGCAATTAACACAACCATAAACACTGTGTATAAAGAAACAAATAACGAAAAAATGGTGATTAAAACATTAATGGAAAATAATGCAATGACAGAAGAAGACGCCATTAATAAAATGAATGCATTTTTTGACAGTTATACACGTATAAATGGAAAATATGTAAATAAAAGCATTTCTATTGCTGAAAATCCAGGATTTCCTACAAAACTAAGATTCATACCCTTTGAAAATAAATCGTATTTTGAAATAGAAAATATCACAAATTTGAAATATATACAATTTATAAATATTTATATTGATAGTTTATTACGGATAATTTATGGAAAGAGTTATTTATCTGGTGTAAGTATAACCGAGATTGACGAGTTGTGCAAAGAGAAAAAAGTAGAAGATGAAAGTCACGTAGATGTTGTGGTTATGGCCGCACCGAATGATGATTTACAACCCATGATTTTTGTATCAGACGAAATAGAAGTTGACGACGACGATGAAGATGACGGTATATTTTTCGCTGACGATGACGATGATGATGAAGATGAAGATAGTGAAGATAGCGATGGAGAATTCCGCGGAGGAAAAGGGACACCTAATAAAATAGACCCATCAAGTATTGATGGAATGTCATTAACCCGACCCAATATATTTTTCCAACGATTAACAAATAAAGACCCCAGTTTATTTTTAACGAAATCAAATGGAAAATTTGAATCTTATTCACGAATGTGTCTTCATTCTCAATTAAGACAGCCCGTGTTACTTACACAAGACGAAAAAGATTATATTGATACGAATCATCCTGGGTCATATCGAAACTCAATATCGTATGGAAGTGATCCAAAAAAACAACATCATTATATATGCCCTAGGTATTGGTGTTTATTGACAAATACAAGTATCACTGATGAAGAAGTAAAAACTGGTAAATGTGGTAAAATAATACCATTTAAATCGACACACGTACCAAAAGGCCATTATGTGTTTGAATTTAATCACCCAAAGGTACATCGCGATTCCAATGAAAAGTATATAAATCATTCTCCTGGGTTTTTATCGAAAGACTCTCATCCCGATAATAAATGTATACCTTGTTGTTTTAAAGAATGGACTACGAAAAAGGGGGATAAAGAAACCGTTCAGGACAAACGTATAAAAGATTGTAATACTAACACAGATTCGACAGAAAATGCACAACAACCAAAAGAGCGAGCAAAACAAAATATAACTGCATTGCAATATATTATTGGTTTTGAGAGTTTTCCTCTACCCGATGGTAGATATGGGTTTTTACATCCAGGTATTGAACATTTATTGAATATTGATTATAAAACCGTGGTTGAAGCCCAAAATCCTGCGTTTATCAAAAAAAATAATTGGACAACATTAAGATTTGGATGTGAAAATTCCGAAAATAAATCATTTATGGGATGTTTTGCCGAATTACATCGTATTAATAGTAAGGTTGGATATAAATGGACAATTCAACAATTATGCGATAATTTGTCAGAAAATATTAAATTAGATGATTTTGTGCGGTATAATAATGGTTCTCTTGTATCCAGTTTTAAAAATAGAAATACTAAAATTAAAGAGGTTAATCTGGGTCCGTATAAAGACACTAAAATTTATAAATCAATGAACAAAATGGATGAAGTGCAATTAAATTATTTGGAAGAAATTATTATTGCATTGGAGAACTTCAAAGAATTTATAAAGAACCCGAAATCGTCGATAGATCATACTTTTATGTGGGATTTATTATGTGATGAACAAAATCCACTTAATATGGAGCCCGTTAATTTAATAATATTAGAAATGGATTTTAGTGATATTACAAATAATGTTAATATTCTATGTCCGTCAAACGCGTATAGTAATCACGTATATGATGAAACCCGCAAAAATTTTATTTTAATCAAAAACGGGCCCTATTATGAATTATTAAGTCGTATTATTTTCGAATCTAAAGAAACAAGTTCGGTTAAAGGATACCATATTTTTAACCCCGATGAACCTGAATTACAGGAAATAAACACGATTATGAAAACAATTGTTAACAGTATGAAACATCATTGCGCGGCATTAGATAGTAAACCAAATGTATATATGTATGAAAAAAATATGGAGGTGAAAAATATGATAAAACAATTATTAACTGTCAATTATGAGGTTGTAAAACAAGTTATTAACTACCAAAACAAAGTTATCGGTTTAATTGTAAAACTGGATAAAAGTCATCCTCGTGGGTTTTTTGTTCCTACCCAACCATCCATGATTAATAAAAAAATAGAATACGTAAGTATTGATCACGATATATGGGATGACTATAAAACCACCATTAGTAATTTAAAGGATTTGAATAATAGTAATAAGAATATTAAATGTTTACCACGACAAAAGGTCATTGAAGATGGTATGATAGTGGGATTACTTACCGAGACAAACCAGTTCGTTCAAATTGTACCCCCTTATCAAAATATAGATGAAACTTATAAAATAAAATTAGATACAATACACGAAACAAATCATATACTCGCAGATAGACAATTAAATACTTCTCAGGTAGGCGATAAAGACCGAATAACCTCTGTACGAAATATTAATTTAGAAAATAATTTCTATAATGCATTCAAAAATATTGTTCGAATATTAATACATAAACGCACCAATAATGAATTATTTCAACAACTTAAACATTTTATAAATCACTCTCGTTATCTTTATAAAACAAAAATAACACAAATAACTAAAATTATTGAGTTTGTAATTATTAAATTTATTGATTTTGTCGATTTTGATGATAATATATTAAATGACATTGACCAAATAACAACGTGTTTCGATAATGATTTAAATAAGAAATATTGCACCTTAAAAAAAGACGTACCTGTGTTATTGATACCAAATAATAATTTAATAAGTGGAGAAGATAATAAAATATTGTATATAGAGCGATTAGCAGACGAATTTATTCGTAACAAAACAATACAACACTATTTATTAGAACCAGAAAGTAGTATTCATATTTATGCAAATAATTATGTTATTCACAAAGATGAATTCATTATATTACAACATTTACTGTCTGATAATTATTTCGATAATATAATTGCTATTTCAAAAGATAGCATATCAAAGTTAAATAATTTTGACCTTGCTCAACCGAGTAATACTCAATATTATACAAACAAAATAGTTCGCAAAGAAGAACTAAATACTTCATTTATAGAAAAAAACTTAAACTGCATCCAGAACATTTCTAAAACGATTTTACAACCAATAAATGGAAAGTGGAACTCCATACTCTCTTTTGAAAGTAACGAAATTTTATTTAAACGTACAAATGATTATTGTAGTTTTGGTATCTTACAATTCTTATATGGTATACACACTCGAAAATACATAAGTATTATAGAAATTAAAAATAAAATTTGGAATAGTTTTTACTTTTTAAATATGATGTATCATTCGGATAAAATATATAATATATTAGAAAAACAAGGGAAAAAGGATTTGATAAAGGAAATCAAATCTGGAAAACGGTCATTAAATAGTGGAATAAAAGACGACAACTATTTTATTACCGATTTGGATGTCTGGGCGTTTTTCACTATTGAAAAGATACCTGTAATCTTATTCTCTGAAACTAATTTCCAATCAATGATGAGCCATACAAACTGGATTATTAATGGAGATACATTAGATAAAAAACATTATTTTATAAGAACGAATAAGAAATATGAATATTCCATTGTAGAAACACCTATTGAATTAAGAAAATTAACAGACTTTACGGATAAAATGAAAACGATAAATCAGGATAAATCCGATGATATTATTTATAATAACATCAACATTAAGGATTATTTGGAATTACTGTAATTCGCTAACCGTGTGTTTACTAAGTACACCATAATACATAACCCATTTTATTTTTCAAAAATGTTCATTGGTTCCATTAAAAAATATATATTAATTAAAAATATATATATTTGTATAAGATTTGTATAATAATTATATAAAATTCGCATTATATTTGTTTGCATTTAAAGACCCATATCATAATTGTCATCGGTGTTTACACAATCCTTGGTATTAATCTTGAAAGACGAAATGTTGTTTTCTAATTTTGTATTTGAACAATTGCGGTCTTGCTTAATACCGAAAGCCTTTTCGATTTCCTCCTTCTGTTTATTTTCTTTGTATTCTACATTTTCATATTTTTCCATTTCCTTCATATCCAACAATACTTTACACATTCCTGTTCCAAATGGACCGATTTGTCCAAGCATTACGTTTGCAGAAACACCACGAATATTATCAAATTCTGCGTGTCGACTTGCATTTAACAACACCTCTGTGTGTACCTCAAATGTCGATTTTGCAATTGGACCAACATTATCATTTAACAGACCGGACCTGAATATAGATACCATATTCTTGGTTAATGTCATACGATCACATAATAGACCGAGATGATGGTAATTAATATAGACACCACTGAATTCCATCACATCTACAAATTCGTCGTGAATCATTTGACGCGCGGCTTCTATTCCAAGTACCGCAAACACCTCTTTAATATCATTACTAATCGTGCGTGTTGTATCAATATAATCAAGTGCTAAGGTATCCAATAAATTTGTACCAGTTGTATCTAATACATAAATATCTTGGGGATCATATCCATTTTCACTTTGTACCATATATTTTTGCACTTTGCGAACATTTACATTTGAGATTTTATTGATTCCGCGAAGTACAATATTATTTAATAATTTTTCCTGGAAATCACGAAGTAGATAAATATCATCAGACTGATCCAATAGAAACTGACTACCTTGTGTTTTCTTTTTCTGGTTATCTAAAATTGAACTATTTAACCGAATTCTAAACACCAGATTATTCATATTATAATCCGAATAAATACATTGGACATCATTACCGTATCCCGAATTAATCGCAAAATTAATGTCATCCATTGTAATATTTCTATGCAGCATCTTTTCAGCATCGATCTCAATGCGAATCACCCATTTCGATTTTTCGAAACTCTCTTCTTCCTCTAAACATTCTTGTACCATGTTTTCGAATTCATAATATTGGTCCATTAGATGATGGTCATCCTGAATTACACTGTCAGTTTCATTTGCATCAAAACATATTTGAACACGCTTTACTACATCACTCAACTTGGTATGATTCAACATTTCCGAGTAACTAACCGCTTTCTTTTTATCAGTTTGCTCGTGTTCCCGCATATAAATCGTAAGTGACGCACTTTTCGGGTTTTTTGTTAAGCGCAAAATTTCTTCAATACGCGGGACACCACGGGTTACATTTGACTTTGACGCAACACCAGCCAAATGAAACGTATTCAATGTTAACTGCGTTGTCGGCTCACCAATTGATTGACCGGCAATTACACCGACCATTTCACCTGGATGTACCAACGATTCTTTATAGCGCATATGAATCGTTTCTAATAGCAGTACAAGCCCCTTTCTATGAAAACGCTTCATAACCAATAGTGTTTTGGGATTCAAATAATAATAATATAGTACTTTCAATAGTTCATTTTGTTCCATATAATAAAGCCCATTGATCTTTTCATAGTATAAATCTATCAGTTCAAATGCTTCCAATGGAGTTATATCCACTGCACTATTGCCATTCAAATGTAACTGATTTGAAATATTATCTATAATGTGTAGGAAACTAACCGCAACTTTCACACGATTATCGTTTTTATATTTAAATACACTTTCGATTAATATTTTCCTCATACGTAACATATAATTAATCTTATTCAAGCATTCGGTCTTCGTTTCTTCGCGTTGTTTTTTCATTCGTGTAATTGTTCCTTTTGTATATATTTGACTCATTCCTTTGCGTTCGTCGTGAATTCCAATTATATCATATAACATATAAATGTCGTCGCTGTTCATATCCACAATTGGTATTTTTTGAGTTTCTATCTTTGTCGAATCGAATCCATCCTCGCCATAAGCAAACTGAACGATCTTATGTTTATTATTTCTTACTGTCATATCATATTCAACTTTTAAATCTTCAAGACCTTTAATCAGTCTTCGTTGAATATAACCCGTTTGGGATGTCTTAACTGCCGTATCAATCAATCCAATACGACCACCCATTGCGTGGAAAAACAACTCCGGTGCTGTTAATCCCGAAATATATGAATTTTCAATAAATCCGCGGGCGCCAGGAGAATCATCGTATTTATTAAAATGAGGAAGTGTTCGATTTTCATAACCATAAGGCACTCGTTTTCCTTCTACACTCGTCTGGCCTAAACACGAAATCATCTGCGAAATATTAATAAGCGAACCCTTTGAACCGGATTCAACTATCTTCAAAAATCGGTTATCCTGGTCCAACGATTTACGACCAATTTTACCTGCCTGCTCCGTCGCTTTATTCAAAATATTTTGCACCTGCATTTCAAATTCCAACA
>Ga0206129_10000262_pt1:0-10000 | contig 87977 bp, 86 predicted proteins | sample Helgoland_Spring_8_FD_148616 | JGI IMG/M metagenome (GOLD analysis project Ga0206129, IMG submission 148616) | Pelagic subsurface seawater microbial communities from Kabeltonne, Helgoland, North Sea - Helgoland_Spring_Bloom_20160502_2 | ecosystem: Environmental > Aquatic > Marine >... | reverse complement strand
TCAAGTAAATCTGCATATCCTGATAAATTTGATTTGTTTTCACATATTTCAATTGACATTTGAAAATAATGTTGAGATTCTTTAAATTTGTGGTCTTCATGCAAAAATGTTCCACATTTGTCAAATGGTTTTACTAGCGAAAATAATCCCACGGAATTATTATCGTCATCGCACATTTTGTAATATTTTTATATCGATATACAAAAATATTTTAAATCAATTTCCATTATCTTAATATAGTCGTTTCAAATATTTTACTTGTCACCAAATAAGGGTCACTGTTTGACCCTGGACGACGGTCTTCGAAATACCCCTGTTTATTTTTTAATGTATCATTTCCAATACGAACTGACGCACCTCTATTTGCTACTCCATTGGTAAATACATTATAATCTGCGGTTTCGTGTTCTCCCGTCATTCGGTCTTCATTATTTACACCATAAACTGTCATATGTTCGATATGGTTATTTGATAATTTCTCGATTGCATTATTAATATAATATAATCCGGTTTTATCCCCAGAACCTTCTCTCATATATTTTGTACTGTAATTTGCATGACATCCAGAACCATTCCAGTCTCCGCTTACCGGTTTGGGTTCAATATTAATTCGTATTTTATGCTTTTCTGACAAATAATATAATAAATAACGGGCTACCCATAAATGATCCCCTGCATCTATACCTGTACACGGTCCTACCTGAAATTCCCATTGCCCAGGCGCTACCTCTGCATTTACACCTGACAATTTAATTCCATATTCCAGACATAATTTTGCGTGCTCTTCAACCAATTCCCGCCCAAATGCGTTATCTACTCCTACACCACAATAATATTGCCCTTGTTTAACTGCTTTTATAAATCCCAATGGCAAATTCGTAGTTAATTCCATTAAAAAATATTCTTGCTCTAATCCAAACCAAGGGACACATTCTTTATTCTTATTAAACAACTCTACTGCATTGTACCTATTATTGCTAGGGGTTGGACAATTATTATTGTCATATGTGTCACATAAAATTAACGTTATTTCACAGGGATGAATAATGTTTTTAAATGTTGCCACGGGTTTTAATATTATCTCAGAATTATCACTCATTGATTGCCCAGTTGAACTACCATCGTATGTCCAATTTGGTATATTATCTAAATCTGATAAAACACGAGTTTTACTGCGTAGATGCCCATTTCCATCGACCCATATATATTCAACAAGCTGCATTATAGTAATAATTATAATATGTTTTTTATGTTATAATTATTAATATTTTTATATTTCCATTTGTTCACCTACATCATTTCCTCCGCGTGTACGTAACATCTTATTATGTGTTTCATCCATACATAAAAAACCATTTCTATTTGTCAAATTGTTAGGGGTACACGTTTTTTTTCCGTCTAAACTATCGAGTTTATCTAATTTGTAATGATTTTCTGTCAAATCGTAAAAACCAGAAAAACCATCTATTTTTTTTCCATGCGTTGGTTCCTTTAATGTTTTGGGATTCGTAAAACCCTCATAGGTATAGTTTTTACTAAAATTATCTACTTTCATATACGGCACAAATATTGGTGTTTTACACATTGTCACTATAAATAAAATTACAAATAATACTAATACTATATAATATTCGATTTCCATTTTCATAATTATATACTATTTTTATATTTTTTTGCTGAGCTTAAAAATCGGTCTTTTGATACATTTGAATTTAATAATTCAGTGTATAACTCATTTGTCATAGACGTGTATGTTTTAGACATTGTATTTTTATCGGTATTAAAATGCACCCATAATCTATTTAATATATTGCGCCGCCACTTATTTATTTTATATATGGCTGCATCTATATTAAAGTTTTTTATATATTGTTGATTTACATAAAACAGGAACAACATTATTAATATGCCAAAAACGATAGTTATATTCATTGTGTATATGTTATATATTCATAAAATATACATAAAAACATTAAATATAATTATATTATATAATATGAACGACGATGAACGACTTCAATTGAAAAAAATGATTACTGAATCGGAATGCGGCGACAATACTGACAACATTCGTCAAATAAAACACAGTTCTAAAATTTTTAAGGATATTGAAATTATTGAAAATTTAAAGACTGCTCATCCTTCTATGGACGAAAATGAACTGTCTTTGTTATGCATTGATAGCGCCAGGTTTTTATACAATAATTACAGTGATATTTTCCACAAAGTGGTGAAGGGCGAAATTGATTTGCAAATTATGTCACATTTTTTAAATACGCTGAAACAGGTAGAGGACGGTAAAATGGACCAGCACGAAGGTTCTGTAATCATTGGTAAAATTTTGAAAGAAATGTATGTCGATAGTGCTCTTCGACAGGGAAATAAAATCGATAAAAAATATGCGGACGATAAGAAACCGAGTTATGACGGTGAAAAAATATCGTGGAAACAATATAAGCGTTTGCATTCTTAAAGCCACGTGTATCTAAAAATTACAAAAATTGATTAATTAACTGTGTGTATTCTTTACATACAATTAATACTTACCATGATATGGGAGATGAATAACGAAATAGATTATTCCTTATATTATGGAAACCCAATTCGAATTACATATATAGAGGGTTATGATGATACCAACAAATCGGTTGACGGGGTACTCACCCATATAAGTAAAAATGTGCAAAATATAACAAATGTACGATTTAATAAAAATATTACACACCCAACTGCACATTACGTATACAAATCGAATTGCAACATCGTGTCGAATTTGATTTCTAAGATAGAAATGTGTATTCCAAATATTATCGATAGAACAAAAGCGGAATTAAATCATACGTTTTGTGACGACGTAACCAGCATTGTACTTGGGTTTGTCGACGAGTATATCGAAATTTAAATATTATGTAAAAATGATTTAAATGTTTTTTTACATAATTTACTATAATAATAATAATCTATTATGTCTATGTTTACACCACCCGCCAGTTTTCCTCACGCAATTCTTCGTATGGCTATCCATAGTGATGACCAAACACTTAAAGATAAATATACAGAATCTGTAATTAAACACAATCATAAAATGAAAGAGCCTTGCCCGGATTCAGGGTTTGATATATTTACACCCGAAGATACAGTTTTTGACCGCAGTTATGATACCACGATGATTAATATGCAGGTTTCATTTGAAATGTCTCCTTATAATGTTGTTACCGGAAAATATGAGGATTGCTGTGGATTTTATTCCTATCCGCGTTCGAGTATTTCAAAAACACCTCTTATATTGGCAAATCATGTAGGCGTTATTGACTCGGGATATAGAGGTACCTTGCGCGGAGCATTTAGAATGCTTCCTACATCGAACGTTAATGATGCGCAAAACGAACGTGCACTCTATACTGTTGAAAAGTTTAATCGCTTGTTACAGGTTTGTCATCCATCACTGTGTCCGCTATTTATTGAGATTGTTACACCCGAACAACTAAGCGTAAGCTCGCGAGGCATTGGAGGATTTGGTTCTACCGGCGTATAAACATTTGGGATTTAATATAATATCTTTATATTATAATAAATGAATGCAATAAAAACTGATAATATTGCACTATACAATGGTTTAATATATGAAAAAAAAAATAATAAAAATAAAAAGGTAGTTACGTTTGATTTAGATGATACAATTGGTTCTTTTTCGCATTTACATATCTTATGGAAAGGTGTAAATCGCTTTATAGATAAAAATTATAACAAAAAAAATGAACTTTTTTTCCAAATATTTGATTTATATCCAGAATTTCTGCGATGTAACATTTTGAACATACTAAAATTTTTAAACCATAAAAAAGATACGAACAAAATTCATCTATATTTATATACAAATAATCAATGCGAAACGCCCTGGATAACATATATTACTGATTATATTGAATATAAATTAAAACTGAAAAAACCAATTTTTGATAGAATTATTTATGCATTCAAAATTAAAAATAAACGCATTGAACCAAATCGTACGGGTCATAATAAAACGTATGATGATTTTATTAATTGTGTAATGATACCAAAAAGTACCGAAATCTGTTTTATTGATGATTCTTTTCATCAGGAAATGATACATAATAAGGTCTATTATATTCAACCCAAAGCATATTTTCACGGTCTACAAATAAATCTTATTATTTCACGATTTATTGATTCGACAGTTGGAAAAGAGTGCGTTGAATTATCTACTTTAAAACATAATTATATTTCTTTTTTATACGATTGGTTTGAATTTAATCACGCGAAAAAATATATTCCAAAAATATACACCTACGATATTAAAAACGAAAAAAAAACGTCAAAAAAATTATTATATTACATTAAAGATTTTATATATACCTCGAATTATAATAATAAAACTAAAAAAAATATAATTAAGACCAACTTTACTCGAAAAAAATATTAATCTTCGTCGATGTGTTCGTTTACCATTAATATAAGCTCCTCCTGTGTTGTTAATTTTTGAAATGTTATACACTCGTCAAACTTATAATTAATAAAACGACGGTTACAAGACATTATTTGTACATTTATACCATTATTTGTAAACGTTATATTTGTAACCATTCCTCCATTGGTTAACTTATTTGTTCCACCCGTTCTTATCCATCTTACCATTCGTCCCTTTAATAAATCGTTTATTTCATCCACATAACGATATTTCATTAGTTTTTCCATTATTATTGGTATATCACGCGTCCGCGTTTCAGTTAATATATTTATCATTTCATCATATAAATGTTTTGTTGTTTTGTTTTCCAAATAATTTATATTTACATTTTCGAGTGTTTCTAATAAATCATTGATATCTATGTTACTTTCACATTCTCCACTTTGACGAGCATTCTCAAATATTTCTTCCATGTTTTTTTAATACTATATAAATATATATTTATATCAATTTTATAATGACAACAAATGTAAATAACAAATATATTATTGAAAATCTTATAAGTAAAGGGGGGTTCGGTATTGTTTTTAAAGGGTATAAAATTAAGAATAAACAACCCGTTGCCATCAAAATAAATTATGACGAACATAATGTTTTAAAACAAGAATCCACCATTTTACATTATTTGAACAATAAAAAATGCAATAATGTCCCTACTATTTTTTATTATGGTATTTGGGAAAATAATCCTATAATGGTAATGCCGTATTATGAACAAAGTTTAAACGATTTTATTGTAAACCATAATACATCTTCCGTTATCAAAAATTTGTTTTATCAGTCACTGCACGTTATGAAATTTATACACGAACATTTCATTATTCATAGAGATATTAAACCCGACAATATTATGATTTATAATAATACAATTATATTTATTGATTTTGGTATGGCCAACTTTTACAAAAGTGACGACGGATTTCTTCCAAATATTGATAATGACAGCATTACTGGATCACCTTTATATGTTAGCCATTTTGTACATCAAGGAAATAGTCCAAGTGTCAGGGATGATTTAATTTCCCTTTGTTTTGTTTTCTTAAAATTTCATTTAAACGATTTACCATGGAATTTACCAAATGAGTATTCACATTCGTTATATAATCCCTGTCACACATATTTGATTGACGAAAAGATAAAATTTCCCTATGATTGCGACATTGAATATATTGCAGCAATATTAAAATATTGCTATTTACTGGATTATAACCAAACAATTGATTATGAAGTAATTATTAAATGAAATTAATATAAAAGGAGTTTTAATATTATATATATATAAGTAAATGTCTGCTCCCATTGCCGAGAAAGTTACTGGTCAAGTTAAATGGTTTAATACCAAAACCGGATATGGTTTTGTCACTGTACTCGACGAGGGTGATTACAAATCAACTGACATTTTTGCCCATTATAGTAATTTGCGCATTACTCACTCACAATATAAATATCTCGTACAGGGTGAATATGTTGAATTTGATATGGTGAAGCCCCACGAAGGTAAACACGAGTATCACGCTGTTAATGTTTGTGGTATACGTGGAGGAAATCTAATGTGTGAAATTCGCTATGCGGCCGAAAAGGAGCGCGAGAAGCGCAGCGGTGATAGTCCTGACCAACATAATGACCCCGACGAATGGCAGCAAAATCGTCGCCCGCGACCTACTCGTAAACCCGTCACATGAGCTTAAAATTGAAACACTACGATACATATTTATTATTTAATAAATATGTTTCCAACTCTATGTGCCTTGATTGTATATTTTGTAATGTTCAATGTTACTACAAAACAAAGGATGCATAACTATATTATGATAAATGAAGACACTCCATTCGTCCGTTACGGCGACTACGAATATTATTATTTACCTAATAACTCACGCACAACTGATGTTTGGAAATCCAATCACCTACATCATAATTACACGGATTTATACATTTGGTTGCATTACATGTAATGTTCCAATTCGTGTAACTGGTCTATTGTATTTGCTCCAAGCACTTCATACATCTTTTCACAAGGCATAAGATATTCATTCATATATTGTTCATTCTTGTGTAATATTTCAACAATATCTGTTAAATAGTATTCACTAGCTGCATTATTATTTTCCAATTTATATAGATTACTGAAAAGTGAACGTCCATTTATTTTGTATATTCCGCAATTTACCTTTTTTATTTTTTTCTCTTCTTCTGTACAATCCCTATCCTCTGTAATTTTTATTATTTTTTTGTCGTTCATTATAACTCGCCCCATTCCCGCCGGATTATATTTTTCTGTTGTAACAATTATATTATTTTTTTTTTTTAGTATATCATTTAATGTATAACTGCTTGTTAGTGGTACATCCCCGCATAATATAAGTATGTCTTGGTTTTGCACCTTATACAACTCAGTTACGCACACCTGAACTGCATGACCCGTTCCTAATGCTGCTCCTTGTATCACATATTTAATAATGGACATTTCTTCTTTATCTGTAATATAATTTTCTATTGTTTCTTGTATAATCTTGCCTGATTTACCTACAACTATATATATATTACTCGGTTGGGTTTTCAATACACTTTGTAATAAATGTACAATCATTGGTTTGTGTTTTAACATTATACACACTTTGGGCGTGTTTGGATATGACTCCGCCATTCGTTTTCCAAATCCACCTGCCAATATGATTACACTATGCATAATTATATATTATTAAAATTGAATAATATATAATATTTAAATCCTTTTTATATAATAATGGTTTTTAAAGTACATATTGAAAGTTATGAGAGTATTAAATATATTGTGGGACGCAATGCATACTCAAACTGGAAAATATTAAATGACGCGGAGAATGATGATATTTGGATTCATTTACATAATGACTCATCTCCTTATGTGATTTTGGAAAATACAACCGAAATTACAGAAGAACATATTAAATATGGCGCAGAACTATGTAAACAATTCTCTAATAATAACAAATCAAAAACTACTATTAGCTATCTACCTGTCCAACACGTTCGTAAAGGTAAAACTGTTGGGGAAGCACGGCTACTCAAACCACCCAGTATAAAATCTTTTCATTTTTAATTATTTTACGTGCACATCCTTTATTATATGTTTCATTATTTTTGATAAATACATACTATCTTTATTTGTATCGTCGCCACCCAATGCTTCCGTTGCTATTTTCATATATTTTTGATTCTCCCGTGTATCACATTCTCGGGATTCAGGGTACGTTTTTTGCCAACCCTGCAAATTGTAATAGTTCTTTGATTCCACGTTTTTTATTAATTTTTTCAAGTGTTGTTTATCTTCACTATCCTTTTCCCAATCGGTTCCCTGTTTAAAATAGAGAACCTCGCGTTTTAGGTCCGTACAATGCAAGGGTCGTTTATAAATGTCCATGTTACCTAATGTATTATTGAATATATCAATCATACCATTTAAATATCCAACATCACCCATGTGTTCCAATTCCTTACCTCCTAATTGTAGATTCTCCATAAAAGATTGTATGGACATTGCATCCTTACATTGTGTGTTCAAAAAGAAATTTAAATTGAATTTATTGTTATTTGTTGTGTTGTTTGTGTTATTTGTAATTGTAGAAATATTCGAAATCTGTTCGGTTAATTTCAATAATTCTTTTTTATGCTCCTCATCACGTAATAATATTTCTTTTTTATGTTCCGCACGCTCTTTTTGGTGCTGTTCGTCTTTTCGTCGCATTTCATCAATCAATAAGTATATTTTATTGTCTCCCACTTCATTTTGCTTTAAATCATTTGATTCATCCAAACTATTCGGTTTCACTAACTGTACTATACATTTTTTTTTATGTTGGTGGAGACCTTGTCGGTAACTATATGTTTTTCCACAATGACAATCGTAACCGATTATGGTTTGCACGTCGTCTCGGCATTTTTTGTCACTATTTGTCACTCGTTTGTGTTTTGCAGTCAAATTGTGTTTGTTGAAATTACTCAGTTTACTGCATCTAAAATCACACATTTCACAATAATATTTCTCGGCATTTTTTGGCATCTTTTTGTCATTCATTTTTCCTAAAATAGAGTGACAAAAAAAATGCCGGGGTTTTTACACAATAAAAATATTATGGTAACCTACTAAAAATATAAGAATTCATTTTAAACCATTTCACTGCATAAGGAAAAAACTCAGTTTCTTCCAAAAAAAGTATATCCTATATTTCATAATTGGACATTTATAAATGTCCATTTCTGAAAATTCGTTTTGACTTTCCACATGAAGTTTAATACAATATATATTAGTATTTAATATAAAGAAACATACTACTCTTACGGTAAATTACATTTATTGAGAACCTATAAATGTAATTTGACACCTATTGCGATTTCACAATCGCATCTTTTAATATATGTTTCATTATTTTTGTTAAATAAATGGAATCTTTGTTAAAATCGGCTCCGCCAAGGGCTTCTGTTGCTATTTTCATATAGTGTTGGTTCTCCCGTGTATCACATTCTCGGGAATCTGGATGATCATTTTGCCATTCCTGTAAATTGTGATAGTTCTTTGATTCTACATTTTTTATGAGTTTTTTCAAGTGTTGTTTATCTTCACTATCCTTTTCCCAATCCGTTCCCTGTTTAAAATAGAGAACCTCACGTTTTAAATCCGTACAATGTAAGGGTCGTTTGTAAATATCCATATTACCTAATGTATTATTGAAAATATCAATCATCCCATTCAAATAACCAACATCACCCATGTGTTCTAATTCCTTACCTCCTAATTGTAGGTTCTCCATAAAAGATTGAATTGACATTGCATCCTTACATTGGGTATTCAAAAAGAAATTCAAATTGAATTTATTGTTATTTGTTGTGTTAGTTGTGGTGTTATTTGTAATTGTTGATATTTTTGAGATTTGTTCAGATAACATTTGGATTTCTTTTTTATGCTCTTCACGCTCGTTTTGTTGTGCTTCCAATAATAACTCTACCTGACTTTTGTCTTCTTTATTTAAATATAAATTGCTATCTATATTTTTACATCGCTGTTTGTGACGATATAACCCTTGCCTATGTTGATATGTTTTCCCACAGTCACACTGAAATGGTTTGGCGAGTTTTGTGTAACCATTTGTAACCATTTTATGTTTTGCAGTCAATTTGTGCTTGTCAAAATCACTATTTTTACTGCATTTATAATTACAATATTCGCAACAAAAAATATGTGGCGAGTTTTGGCGAGTTTTTGTAACCATTTTTCCCTAAACTAGGGTTACATAAAAATCGCCGGGTTTTAAAATAAATAAAAATACTATCGTAACGACGTATGTTTATTTAAAAATATTTTAAAGCATTTCACTGCATAAGGAAAAAAACTCATTTTCTTCCAAAAAAAGTATATCCTATATGTCATAATTGGACATTTATAAATGTCCATTTCTGAAAATTCGTTTTGACTTTCCACATGAAGTTTAATACAATATATATTAGTATTTAATATAAAGAAACATACTA
>Ga0206129_10000261_pt1 | contig 88003 bp, 78 predicted proteins | sample Helgoland_Spring_8_FD_148616 | JGI IMG/M metagenome (GOLD analysis project Ga0206129, IMG submission 148616) | Pelagic subsurface seawater microbial communities from Kabeltonne, Helgoland, North Sea - Helgoland_Spring_Bloom_20160502_2 | ecosystem: Environmental > Aquatic > Marine > Epipelagic ... | reverse complement strand
TCTTTTCCACCTTACATTGTGTTTTGAGCCTCTCATTTAGTTTTTGCATCTTATGGTAAATGAGACTATTTACATAACCGTCGCTATACTTGTGATTTCCAAGTTCAATTGTGCGAAACATACCGTCACGTGTATCAGTGTTCTTTTCTGTACCGTATGCTACACTTCTATGGCTCCATTTATTCGTAATCAAACAATTAATTAATTGTTTACTTGTCATACTACAACAACTATAGAATGATACCATATTATTCAATTTCTATCTTACTACATTTAGTTTTACAAATTATATTTCTTAAATATTTCAGAAACTTCTTCAATCATCTTTGCATCCATAATTGTTTTTGTAATTTTAAAGATAATAAGGAGGTCACCGTTAGATGATAAACCCTCCCCGGTAACAATACATGTATCCCCGTCTAAAATACATGATGGTTCAGAAAATGGAATTCTTCGTCCACTCGGATGTGTAATTATACCACTATACCCAACAAGTGCCGACGGTAGTGAGATATTTACAATTGTGGAGATGTTGAGTTGGTCGACACGTTTAAACATGGGGTGAGGTTTGGTTGATAAATGAATAATTAAATCACTGGATGTTCCAGACAGCATGTTGTAGTGCCCACCATCTTTAAACACGAGAGATGCATGCGTTAGAATCTTACCACAGTCCACCATCACTGAATTATCTTTCGACTCCTTACCGTCTCCATTACATGTTGGACAGACGTTTGCCACATCAATTACACCACCACTTCCGGAACATCTCGTACATGGAACATTGTTAGGAATCGATATTATACCCCCGATATTAAAATTCTGTCTTATCACACCTATACCGTGACATTTTACACATCTAGCGGGTGGTGCCCTGTTTTTGGTTTTTGTTCCAACACATGTTGAGCATTTGACATCTCGCTTAAATTTAATATTTAATTTTTTATTCATACATATCTGCTCAAGAGTCACATGTATCTGATAGGTAATGTTATTAGGGGTGTATCGCTGTTGTTTATGCCCACCAAAGAATTGGTTAAATATATCAGCGGGGTTGATGTTTATGTTAGAATTAGAATTGGAAAATCCTATACCGGATTGGCGGGAGTCCATGTCGTATACAGCTCTTTTATTAGAATCGCTGAGTACAGAGTATGCAACACTAATTTCTTTGAATTTACCGTTCCCGTCCTTGCATCTGTCTGGATGGTACTTAAGTGCTAGTTTTTTATAGGAGCTTCTTATTTCTGCACTGGTAGCAGTTTTACCTACCTGTAAAGTTTCGTAATGGTCAGTCATTTTTTGAAAAAGAATATGCGTTTAACTGTTTTAAAAATTGAATTAGTTTAACGATTGAAATAAATAATAAAAATGGGAGATTATAAAGATTATTCTAGTTACTTTGTCGACGGACAATGCTTGTTCGGGGGATTTCCAACTCAAGACCAGGTCTATGAATTGGCTGGTATGGGCGTCACCAACTTTGTTGACTTAACATTCCCCAACGAAGTACCCACAAAGTATAAATTACCACACGGTTGTTTCTATCTAAATTATCCAATACCTGATAGGTCTATTCCTACATCCGTTTCCGAGTTCGCATCTATAGTTATGCGAGTTCACAATACTATCGTCGCAGGTAAAAAAATGTATATTCATTGTCGAGGTGGTCATGGAAGGTCGGGAATCCTCGTGGCAATCTTAATTTACATGCTAACACCTGATATAAATACAATAAAGGCTATCGAGCTCACAACCGCATACCACTCCAATCGGAAGATAATGAGGGAGAAATGGAGATTAATAGGAGCACCTCAAACTTTTTATCAGAAAAAGTACGTCCATAAATTCTTCAGTGACATTGTCTTTTTTCGTGCCTATCGCTCTGGTAGCACTACTGGTTTCAGCAACTACTCATTTCATGATGTAGAGGTGAAAGAACGCGATGGATTTTTACCAGTTGGAGTATTTCCAACAAGCGAAGCCTTGTTTCAGGCTTCCAAACAACCTGATAACGAATCATTTGTATTACGACAGGTACATGCTAAGAATCCTAAAATATCTAAGAGCAACGGTCTAAAAATTATTCCAGATGAAAATTGGGAACGAGAAAAGGCAATAATAATGGAGAAGATTATTCATCTCAAATTTGAACAGCACCCACAAATTCTACAAAATCTCACTCGTTGTGGGTTGAGAAATATTATTTACAACTCTAGACGGGATGATTATTTTGGCGCGGGTCCGTCAAACGCTGGTAGAAATTTGGTTGGTAAAATTCTAATGAAAATAAGAAATAATTACTATTTACAGTTTGCCCCATCTTGGATTTCTGCATCTCAATATCTAAATATAAATAGACCATGAAAAAACTTTCTGTTCGATATTTATTTCATTTTGTTACTGAAAGTAACAAAATATCGATTAATTAATTTCAACTATAAAGACTTTTACACGCTTTATAGTTATTCGTGGTAAATGTCTTTATTGTTTATTACACATAATCTATCTCTAGAACAAAAAGTCAATTACACGTCTACAAAAGTTAGATACTTATATGCCTGTAATTGACAGATTACGTCGCATAAATCGTCTTTTTTCTTACTTATCTCTATCTGTTCCAATGTCTCATCGTCTCCTCTTATCATAACTATCCTAATAGCCTCGTTAATACACCACTTTTTTCGGGCTGGTTTATCTACCGCTTTGTACCTTACTTTTCCAGTCTTAGTCGTTGACTCGATTTTCGCAGCACCTAGGACCTGTGTTTTATGATAAGCCATGAAATCCACCACGTCTCTCGAGGTTCGGTATTTTATAGCAAAATATGACCACGTGTGATGCTGTATCCTAACAGCCATTGGATTTCTTATTTTACCAAAACTCATTTGTTTTTCTATAATTATAATATCACACTGGTCCCAGTATTCCTCATACTGGTCCAGCATCTCAGTTAAATTATACAATACTTGCATATCAAGGTACTTACTTTTGTCAGTGTTTATTGTAAGGTCTTTATTTTCAAGTAAAATCCTCCGACCAGTCAGACAGACGTTGTCGAGTACTTCCTGGAACTCAGGGGTAGCAACCCCGCATGGTTCATATCGTTTGCTTTTCTTAATATTCTGTATTTTACCTAAATCGTTTTTATCCACCTCTTCTATATAAAAACTAAAATTTTTCTTCCCAATGTCAAAACTAGCTATCCAAATTGTATCTGGTTGCATCTTTTAACTTGTACTTCAACATGTTTAAATCTAACTTGTGGTAGGGTTAAATCATAAGAAAAAAGATGATGTCAGTGATTGCTTGTTGATGGTTCAGTCATATTTAATTAAATTTAGGCTATAATTTAAGAATTTATGATTTATTATATTTATCATAATAAATATGAAAGCAATCTTTGTAATTCTAGGAGTTTTGCTCCTCGCCGCTTCTGGTGGTGTTATATATCTAACCGTAAAAAATAATCAGGACGACCCCGATACAACTCAAATTATTCTCAACAGCATCGCCTCGTTGATTGGTATCATCGTCGCTATTTTATGTTTTGTTGCCTCTTCTGGTAAAAAAGGTGGGAAGAAAGGAAAGAAAGGAAAGAAAGGTGGGAAGTATAAATTCGCATGAGGCAGCGGTGTAGCTAGATATTAATTGTACATAAAAAATACAGACTAAATCTTAATAAAATTAATAAATTTTTGTAGTGACGTTCTAATATTAAATCTTTAACAGAAATATTAGAATCGAAAGGTTTTTAGTGTGTACCACAATGTTCCAGATATGATTTTACAACCTTAATTTTCGGGTCATAAAATCCTTTTTCTTCTGCTTTGAGTAAAAGCTTATCGTTAATTTTCCAGAATTCGTCTGTATGCCCTACAGATTTACATACTGTATGTGCTAGTTCATGTATAGCAACATAGACCAACATGTTTTTATTGTAGTACTCATTTTGCGGGTCCTTCAAGCAAAGAGTCACGTCCTTTTTGTTGATGGTGAATGATTTTTTACCGGGCTTCAGTGTAATTTCATTGGCTTTTGGGTGTACCGCGGACATGACACGATGAAGTTCGGTAATCATCGGATCTACACTTGTAAAATTCTCCTTTTTTCTAGAAAGAACTAATACCAAGCCCAAAATTAATAGAAATAGGAAAGAACCCGTAAATAATATAAGGTTGCAACTGTCCATTTATTAAAAATGAAAAATTATATGTAAAAAAAAAGTAAAATAGAGATGTCAGCCACCAAAATTTTATCGAAATATTTGAAGGTTAAAAAGAATGTAAGTATCTTTACTAAGGTACTGGACAGAATAGAGGAGGGAGATGAAAAGAATCAACTTATATACGAGCTATGTGTTGATTTGAAAAACAAAAAATCCATTAAATCATGCTACCTAAAATTGATGAACAATGAGTATATGTATGGCTCGGCGGCGTTTGAAACTGTTACATTGATTCAACGCGAGCAGGATGATTTTATCACGTCCCCGACAGAAGTGGAGGAAGGAGTGTTAGAATGCCACTGTGGTAGTAAGAAGACCATCTCCTTCACATTACAAACACGTTCTGGAGATGAAGCAACGAGTGTTTGGGCTAGATGCGTGGAGTGTGGTAAGAAGTGGCAAGCGTAAGAAGTGGCAAGCGTAAGGAGTAGCAACACGTTATTAATACAATTTCGACATGGAAAAGCAGACCTTATAAACATTGTATTGCTGAAGAGGAATAAACCACAATAAAAATGATTTACTTTTTCGAAAAAGTAAATCAATAAAAATGAACAACCATTTAAAATCTCAGTATGGGTTTACAAACTTTAGAGAGTTTCAACAAGAAATTATAGAGGACATCATCGCTGGAAAAGACAGTATTGTTATTTTTCCAACGGGTGGTGGGAAATCATTGTGCTATCAATTTCCAGCAACCTTTTTGAATAAAAAATCAGTCATTATATCACCACTTATTTCCCTCATGACAGACCAACAAATGCATCTTGAACAACAAGGAATCAGATGTGTGTGCCTAAATGGTGAGACAAAGGGTAAATTATTACAGTCTAGCGGGAAATCATTATTAGGTTCTAAGAAAAAAGAACCAACAGCATTAGAAAAATCTAATTGTATCTATTGTACTCCGGAATTTTTTGCCAGTAATCTTCAATTATTTGTAAATCTACAAGATATTTGCTTGTTTGCCATCGATGAAGCCCATTGTTTATCAGAATGGGGTCACGATTTTCGTCCTAGTTATCGAAATCTGAAACTTATTAAACAAACATTTCCAACTATACCCGTGATAGCATTAACAGCCACAGCAACACCAGCCGTGTTGGATGATATCTTTAATGTTCTAGGATTAGACGAAGCGGGGCAATATCAATTAAGCTCGGTACGGGAAAATCTTAGCATTAATGTACGAGAAAAGAGTGGTGATATTCTAGCAGACTTGTCTATTAATCCAGATGAATCAACCATTATCTACACTCAAACAAGAAAAAATACAGAGAAGATTTACAAGTTGCTGATAGCCTCTGGCGTTAAAGCGGGTTATTATCATGCTGGACGTACCCCCGAGGATAAACATAAAACACATACCATGTTTGTCCAGGATAAAATTAAAGTAATTGTCGCGACCATCTGTTTCGGTATGGGAGTGGATAAACCAGACATCAGGAAGGTTATTAACTACGGGTCACCATGTAATCTGGAAACATATTATCAAGAAATAGGTAGAGCGGGAAGAGATGGTATGCCGAGTAAAGTGGTAATGTTTTACAGCGATGCCGATTATACCACAAACAGTTTCTTGATTGGGAAGTCCGATATTCAACAGTCAAAGAGTAAATTATTACAGACATTTCAAAAATATATACTCAACACTAAAAAGTGTCGCCAAGTCATGATTGAGCACTACTTCGAACATGGAAATCTCGATGGAAATATCTCTGATGAGAATAAATGTGGAACATGTGATAATTGTACAGGTATTGGTCTCGTAAAAACGGAAGAGACAGATGTTGGTAACGAAGCACGACTCGTTATTGGATTAGTACGCTCACTCCGCGTTAATTTTGGAGTAGTAAAGTTAATTGGTATCTTGAGAGGAACATTGTCAAAGTTCTCCACCAGTAGTTATTATAGAAAGGGGCGACATAAGACGGTGGAGTGGTGGAAAAAAACCATTACGTTATTAGTTCATAAAAACTATCTAGCCCATAATTCTTTCTCAAGATATACTGTGATAGGGATTGGGTCTAACAACATTAAGAATACATCGGTTATTAATATTCAATTACCAGCGAGTAAGAAATGTTCAGCTACAAAGCAGTATTTGGATATTAGAAAACAATTAGCAGTATTTAATAAAGTATCACCATATATGATTGTCAATGATAAGGTATTGGCTGATATTTCCAATGCTAATCCACAGACTATGACTGACTTAATGATGATAGATGGTGTTAGTAACTCGTTTATAGTTAAATATGGAGACTTTTTTATTGGTGTGGTAGAGAAAAAACGGGAGTCTGCTGGTTCTTCCAGTACGACAAAAGATACCAGCTATGCAATGTATCAGAGCGGAAAAAGCATTGATAATATTGTTTCTAGTCGCTGCTTGAAAAGAATGACGATAGAATCGCATATTACAGATAAGATGGGTGAGAACCCGAAAGATATTGACCGTAAGAGGGTTGGTATTAATGATGAAGTATTGGAAAGAATAAGTAATGCGGTAAAGACGGTAGGTAAAGCACGTCTGAGACCAATAAAAGATATTGTAGATTTGGATGGAGGTAAAAAACTTTCTTACTTTCAGATTAAAATTGCGTTGATATTAAATAATTAGTAATAATTTTTCATCTATAATAAATGCCCCGAAAGACATCAAGAAAAAAATCAGTAGATGTTGAAATTTTACAAAAACTCAAAGAAATAGACCGCGAGTTTAAATCGATGGAACGGTTTCGGTTGACAATGGTCAAAAGCCGAAAAGCGCGAATAATGAAACGAATTAAAAAAGGTGAACCAGCCGATTACGAAGGATATAAAAAAGAGCTTACTGCTCGTGTTAAGACTCATTTAACCCGTATTAATAAGTCTATCAAATCTTACTCTAAGATTTTGAAGAAGAAGTCTAGAAAACCACTCAAAAAGGCTAGTCGTAAGTCTAATAAATTTAGAGTAAAGGGTACTCCTTTTGTTCTAAGAGCAACCGCTAAATCAGGTAAAGAAAGCCTAACGAAAGGAGCGATTATGGCGAGAAAGAGGAAGTTGAAGGCAAAGAAGATGAGAGAAGAGACGAGGTTGAAGGCAAAGAAGATGAGGGATGAAAATACCATGAATATGTTGGTGAATAAACTAGAACGTGCGAGAATTAAAGACGATACAAGTGTCCATAGTATAACAGCTAGAATTAAAAGAATAAAATTGTAACTATAAATATTTGAATCTTAATATATTTTGTATGAATGAATAATAGTCATTCATTCATACCGTGGAAATTTCACTTCATACTGTTTATCTTACGAAAAAGCGACTGGTCATCCATATGTACCACGGAATTGTAATGGGTATGATGAAAAAGAGGTAGAAAACTACTCAAATCAGGTATATCATTCATTCGCCGTCTAGGTCTCTAATGGTAAGAAATGTAGAAACAAATACTCTAAGAATGCGAGAGGGTAGAGGTAGAATAAAACATAAATTGAAAGTTTTTCACACCAAGTGGTATGAAAAAACAATGTATCGTAAATATTTAACGATAACTCTCTAAAATGATAATTTCTACGAAATTATCATAGTAATAAAAAATATGAATCTAAAAAATAAATTTCAAGTGGAATTTTCAGAAATTATGGATGATGGACGACTAGAAGACGGTTTTATTAACGCAACACGAATATGTAAAGCAGGTGGAAAACAGTTTAATAACTGGTATTCGTTAATTCAAACAAAAGAACTTATTACTTGTCTAGAAACCGAGAAAAAATCAAGTAAGTCGGTAGAAATGAATAAATCTGGAAATACGTGGATACATCCCACGTTAGCCGTACAATTGGCGATATGGGTAAGCCCCGCTTATGCTCGTCAAGTTTTCAGGTGGGTGGGAGAACTTAAAACTGAGGGGACTGTTACGTTGGGTCAGGAAAAGACGAATGAGCAATTAATAGCAATCCAAATACAGTTGGTCAAGGAGAGAGCAGCACGTAAAGCTGCTGAAAACAAGCATCGTAATATCTTACATAAGCGGTCGTACCATAAATTTAAAAAGGGAAACGCGCTATACGTAATTTCTGACCCCGATTCTAAGTCCCAAAAATTTAAAATAGGTATTGACGACGTTAATATCAACGTTAGATTAGCCCAACACCGAACAACACTACCAGCCCTAAAACTTGTGTTTCTAATATATGTTGGGAAAAATAAACTTATCGAGGAGGCTATGCTCGAACGGTATGTGGATAGTAGGAGACCCTTCATGAATCACGAGTGGATATACGATATCGATTCGTCGCATATAGTTAATAATATTATTACACTCTGTGATTTTTTAGGGCTTGGTTACACGGTAGAAGAAAATATAGAAATTTATAATAAAAATACTTAAACACGTGGAATGATGAAAAAAAATGTCAAGTAATAACAGTAATTCGCCTCGACATATAAAAATCAACGAGCTCAACCCCGATTTAATACCCCCTTCATCCGACAATTTTAAAACAACCAGCCAGGGTGGTAGTAAAATTGTCGTTATTGGCAAGCCTGGTACAGGAAAAACAACACTTATTACATCCCTTCTTCATGCTAAAAAGCATATCTTCCCTGTAGGTATGGTAGTCTCCGGTACTGAAGATAGTAATGGTCATTACAAAAAGATTTTCCCCGATTCCTTCGTCTATAATAAATATGACGAAGATGTCATTCAAAACTTTATAAAGCGACAAAAGATAGCACGGAGTCATCTAGAGAATCCATGGGCCGTTATTCTTCTGGATGATTGTACCGACGATACGCGAGTGTTCTCCAAACCGCTACAACAGGGTATGTATAAAAACGGACGTCATTGGAAAATGTGGTACATTCTCTCCCTCCAGTACGGGATGGATATTAAACCAGTCATTAGAACCAACATTGACGGGGTGTTTATTTTACGAGAACCTAATCTTCGCAATCGTCGAGTCTTATGGGAAAACTATGCCAGTTGTATTCCAGATTTTAAGGACTTTTGCGACATCTTGGACCAACTTACAGATGACTACACCGCCTTGTACATAAATAATGCTACGCAGAGTAATAACGTGGAAGACTGTATTTTCTGGTACAAAGCACCAGTGCTAGAAGAAAAGTGGCGCTTTGGCTGTGATGAATTTTGGATGCACCATGAAGAACGTTTCAATGAAAAATATGTACCTTCTGTCATGTAAAATATAATTATCATCTAAATTTTATAAACTTTTTGTTAATAAAATTCTAAATCACTGTTATTCCTATTTTTACTTCACTTTTGTATATTTCACCGAACCCGTCGCATGTCTCACTGTTAAATTACTTATATCAGACATTTTTATTATAACTATATTATAAAAATAATTCAATTCCCCGATTCGCTGTTAGACACTACGGCGTATTTCCGTGTATGTTCTCTCGCCATTCTGTCATGAAAGACCCTGTCTGTTAAGAAGATGGTGGCAACATCTGGATTAAGCGGGTCGTCTGGATTGGGGTCGCTTAGCAGTGAACAAATAGATAATAGAACCTTACCGATAGTAAGAATTGGACTCCACTTATCTTTCAGAATATCGAGACAAATCTGACCATCCTCATTGATGTTACAATGGTAAATAGGGGTTATAAAGGTTACATTTGGTGACTTGTATGGATAATCTCTTGGGAATATAATACTTAATTTGAAGATACCATTTTCATAAGGCGTGTCTTCTGGTCCTGTTATAGTACCAGACCAACGAAATAAATTATCATTCTCTGGTCCAGCTCTACATCCAGGTATACCGTGTACATCATCTTCCAGCTGCTCTAATTCTTTTTTTATTCTTTTTTCAGATTTGCTTAATGTTTTACTTGACATTTTATTCAACAAACTTATTTTCTTAAAAGTCATTTTACAGAAGAAAAAATATAATTCTAAATACTTGTATAATAAAATGTCAAGTAAACCAAATACGGCAAGTAAACCAAATACGGCAAGTAAACCAAATACGGCAAGTAAACCAAATACGGCAAGTAAACCAAATACGGCAAGTAAACCAACTATGACTAAAACTAAGGGTACTGGAATATCTATATATTTATGGGTTTTTATACTTATTATTGTAGTCATAATTCTATTTTTTTTCACATCGTGGTTGAATATAAGAAGTCAACATAAACCAACATTTGAGTGGTGGGATAATAATAATGGTGCTGATTATAATAAGTATTTTAATATTTTTACATTTGCATGTGTAAACAGTAGTAGTTTATGGTATATGTTATCAAACTTAAGTAATCCACCATCGAATCGTTTTACAACATCTCAATACCAATTTATTTCCGAGGCTCTCTTACCGTATACCCGGTATACAGACCCGACTACTCAGTCTCAAATGGGGATTTTAACACCGAAATCATTAACCAGTACATTATTGTTTTCCCCAGATGACGAATCCCCGGATGTCAGATTTATGAATTGGTTTGAAAATAAACCTACACGTGGGAGTAATAAAAAGCGCTACAATATAGTCAATGATCCATCAAAAACGCTTACCTATCATATAGTACAACCAAATACAAGTACCTACGGGTGTAGTAGTACAGACCCAACATCTAACCTAACATGGCATTTTTATGATGTAACAGATAACGGCTCTACTGAAGTAAATATATACCCAGGACCCGGTGATCGGGATGGTTGGAAGGGATTGTTGTTAGAATGGCTTAATGGTGTGTCGGGAGAATGTGACGAACAGAATAACCCTGTAATGTGGTGTTATGCTTGTAATAAAACAGATAATAATACTTGTATAGATGAAATACACATAAATCCCAGCTGGAAACCCAAAAATAAAACGGATGTAGATGGTATACCCCTATCATATACTAATTGGTTGAAAAAATCCACAAATAAAGCTGGGGCTGTGTATTATGGACAGGCAGATAACTTTATGTCTAGATTTGGTATTATGCCAGATTCGCCATTATTTTTATTTTTTACTAATAATAATTACATCTACAATGGGCACCCTGTCGATACAGATTCTTTTAAGCAATTGGTAGGTGGTTCGGGTGGTAATGCAGGGGGGTGGGTAGGTTTTTTAGCGGAACATGCGAATTGGGATCGGGAGGATTTTATTCATTTGCTTGAATCTAAGGTTGGATTTCCGGCTGCTAAAAGTCTACCGTGTAGTAGTCAAAATAAAACTTTGAACGCTGTAATGACTGGTGTTGGTGTCCTTGCTAATATGTTTCTGATGGGTATGTTTTTGCTTGCCCCCGAAGTAGCTGCTCCTGCTGCTGCAGCAGGAGCAGCAGGAGGAGTTAGTGCGGGGAAAATAGCAATGTTTATTGGGATCGCCGTCATGGGTACAGCAGCGAGCGTTGTTAATTCTGCAACATCCCAATGCTAGTAACTTTCATATTTATCGCCGAGAGCATATTGTTTGTTAAGATATAGTGGACCTGTTATCAAAATACGCTAATATCCCATTTTTATTATTTATAAATAATAAAAACAAATAATATTATAAATAATAAATGTCAACCACTGGAGTAAATAAATCCCATTGGAATTGGACCAAAATTGGTAATATCGGCTTACATGTCGTAGAAATACTTGTTATTATATCCATTATAAAATTTTTCATGCAGCTTTTCGGGGGGAATGGAACAGCAATTGGTGCGGGTCTTGCGTCTGTTTTTGGTAATGCAATAAATTTTGTTAATGGAATATTAAATGGATGCAATGAACAACAAGATTGTAGTAAGGGTAAAAACAGTAGTGAGGACTGTGATGAAATAAATAATTGTTCTTATAGGGAAATAACAACCAGTAATAATCCAGGACCGGGACCGGGACCAGGACCTGCCGTTGAAAAAACCATAAAAACATGTGTTAGTTCAAACGGTACACCAACAGGTGGTGGTATTAGTACAATGGGTTGCGGGCTCCTTCTGACTTTGATCCTTGTCCCAATTATTGCGCTTTTAAGTGTGGTTGGTGTCGGTCTTTATAAATGGTGGGGTAATAAACCTTCCAAATCCGCAGATGATCTTGAGTTGCGTACAGGTACTCCAATATCTAAAGACGTAATCAACAAAATTGCGACTAGAGTTGAATCTATTGACTCAACCGCTAAGGATGAAGGGATATCATTAAATGATGAAACCATTAAGAAGTTGACGGAGCAGGAAAGCTTTAAAACGATAAGTGAAGAGCTTATTAACCTTGGTGCCGATGTTGAAGAGGTGAAAAATGTAACTGCTGCAGAAGATGCTGCAGCTCAAGGCGTGTCGGACTCTTTTGATAATAATGAAAAAGGTAGAGAAGATGAGCAAAGAGTGCGTCAAATTACGGAAGATCCGCATACTGACCCAATTGAATTAGCCAGTCCTGAGGCATACGAGGTCATGATACGTAAATCGTTATCAACAGACCACGATGTTGTAATTGACGATGTGTTCAAAACTTTTCTTATAAAACATATTAATCGGCTGGGTCTTTCAATAAATACTACCGAACAGGCCGTTCTCGAAGGAAATTACAATGGTCAGCCCGAAATTAAAGATTCCATATATAGTGTCATCACCTCCTCATTCTCATCCCATTAATAGGATTTGTATACCCAAAACAATATTTCTGATATTAATTATCAAAAAATCATAAAAAATGAATTCTTTTAAAGAATTCATTTATAAGAAAACATGACAACCCAAACAACAAGATTGCCGGAACCACTTCTCGAAGAGGATATTACCCGGTTTACGCAACTTCCCATAAAGTATCCAACCCTTCACACCGCCTACGAAAACCATGAGTCGATGTTTTGGACGGCGAAAGAAATCGACTACCAAGCCGATTACGAAGATTTTATGAGTCTCAATGACGGTGAGAAAATGTTTATCGAGAATATTCTCGCCTTCTTTTCAGGGGCTGACGGGATTGTACTGGAGAATCTCATCAACAACTTTAGTGCCGAGGTAAAGGCATCGGAAGCGCGTAATTTCTACGCGTTTCAGGCGATGATTGAAAATGTCCACGGCATGACATACTCGCTCCTCATCGACGCCTTCATCAAGGAACCAACCAGAAAAGCCGAACTGTTTAATGCGATCGAAACCATCCCATGTGTGGGAAGAAAAGCAGACTGGGCGCAGAAATGGATAAATCCCGTTCGCCCCTTCGAGGAGCGACTCATTGCCTTCGCCATCGTCGAAGGTGTCTTTTTCAGCGGCAGTTTTTGCGCGATATTTTGGTTAAAATCAAGGGGAATTATGACGAAAGCCTTGGGAAAATCCAATGAACTCATCGCACGCGACGAAGGACTTCACACCGATTTTGCCGTGAAGATGTACGCACTGTTGAACAACAAAGTCAGTCAGGAACGTATCGAAGAAATCATGAAAGAGGCCGTATCGATTGAGGAGGAGTTCATCTGCGAAAGTTTACCCTGTCGTTTAATCGGGATGAACAGTGAGTTAATGCGAGAATACGTCCATTTCGTAGCAGACAGATTGGTGGTGCAACTGGGATTCAAGAAGATTTGGTACAGTACGAACCCCTTTGATTTCATGGAAGCGACCCTTCTGGACGGAAAAAGTAATTTCTTCGAGACCCGCGTCACTGAATATACACACTCCTCATCGGTTGTTGCGAAAGATGCTAACGACTTTGCCTTTGACGACGATCTGGATTTCTAATGAAAAATTGAATAACTATTATTTTCTATCTTTTGTAAGATATAAAATTTAATCTAATATCCGACTGAAGTCTGGATGTATTTCATCCGACTCTTTGAAGCGTGGAACTTTGATGGACATAATACGAGCGAATTCGACAACGGCGCTGTTGATATCACCTAATTCTAGATTTGAGATGTCGCGGGCGCATTTGGTATACTGTGTTTTAACAGCGCATAATTGTGTTTGGTAGAAGGCAATCATGGTTGGGTCATCCGTATTACTCTTTTTATTCTCAAAGACCAGTGTAATTTCATCAACCGCTTTCTTTAGTAAATCTTCAGAACGATGCCGTAGGCTTTGACCAATTTTCTTCGCCATGTGGTAGATATTCTTGTCATGCATAACTACATCTCCATTATCACCATCGCGCCACAGAAATTGCTTACGATTACTATCCCTACATGAGATAGCATTGTTCAATGGGAATTTGATGGAGAAGTCTGCAACACCATCAAGTCCACGTTTGAAATGTTCCAATGTGAAGTTTTCCGAATGATTGTTGAGGGACGACTGCGAGACCGATTGTAGATTGACGACTTGTGCGATATTGTTAATGGTTTTCGGCTTCATTGCAATTTTGTTAATGGTGTTTTGTAGCTTTTCGATTTGTAGGTCTTTTTCTTTTAGTTGTTTCGATAGTTGCTTTTTTAGAGATTTTAGTTGTTTTTTAGTATCATTAAGGTGGCACTCGACGTTTTTCAGTTCTATTTTCATGTGTTTTAATTGTTCGATATTTTTATTATTCTCATCAATCATGATTTTAATTTTACAGTTATGACGGTTTTTGCTAGAATTACAGCTAAATTTTTTGGAGCAATGATGACATTCGACGGCGTATTCTTTTATCACGTGTAATTTATCACGTGATTTGATATTTTTTTGAATATCTAAACAATACTTTACATTTTTTTGATGTCTTACCATACTGGCTTTCTGGGTGAAACATTTCTCACAAAATTCACATTTATACACCATTTTTATTATAATGCTGTATATTTAAGTTATTTTACTAAATAGTAAAATATTTTACTATTTTTTACTATTTAGTAAAATAAATATGAGATAACTTACCGATAAACAGACTGTTTATAATAACAAGTAAAAAACGGTACATAATGGTTCAAAATTATCCAATAATAAATCATTGTTTTAACCTATACAGTGATTGATTTATGTAAAAAACACCTCATACCATCGCGTTTTTCCATTTATTTTTTGTCCAAAAATGGATGTGTGTGTGTCGAGCCAAAATATATATAATAAAAAGTTAGAAATCTACAATTTCTTATTTATCGTTTTATCTTCGTTTTAGTGAATAATGATAAAACGATAAGAAGAATATTTCTATTTTCCTATTCTATATTTTATTTCAAAATAAAATATAGAATAGAATCTAAAACTCAAAAATTATATCTTCATTATTTTATAATGTCGCTAAAAATACGTGTATTTTCAATTAACTCATTACTCCAGTAACTCTGTATTTAGTATAATAGATTTTTATTTCAACTGAAATAAAAACCATTCTCTATTTAGCCGTGGACACTACTATTATTGAACGAATAAGGAAGATAAGGAAGATAAGTACTAGTATTGTTGTTATTATACCAACAATCCAGCAATTAGCACCGCAATCACCCCCTTTACATCCAGGTCCGGGTGTCTGTGTCTTTTCAGTACTATTCTCTCGGAATCCCTCAGATGGTACATGTTTCTCCTCATTTACATAAGGTTTCACCAATGGTATGTAAACTGGCATTTTGTCATCATAGACTGTTTTATACATATTGTATGCTGATGTGCAAAACCCTACTTCAGCCCCGCATTTATTAGATTGAGAGATACAGTAAGCTTTTGCCTTCTCTGGATTACCCTTGTGAACTTTTAATCCCTGAGCAAATAACTTTGGTCGTAAATTAATTACTGGGACCCTAATCCTCTTCTTACATGGGTTTTTCCCGACGGCTAAAATAAGTTTGGTAACTCCCGCCTTACAGTATTGCCCACCTTTGCTGTTTACAGTCTCATCATAACTGAACCCGTCAATAAACTCACTAGCAGTGTTGTAGCATACTTGATTGAAATCTTGTATGGGGGGTAGACTGGATATTGGAAATTGTGAGATTGGAACCTTCAATGGATCCATCTCAAAAATCGATGGTAGTTTAGTCATTTTTATGTCAACCAATATTTTGAAAAATTTTTAAGTTTTAACATCGACGAGCATCCCACCACCAAACCCAAATATGGAGTACATAAGAAGATATGTGAACACGCCCACGAAAAAGGTTATTAAAAAAGTACCAAGGGCTTTGACTACTTCATCTTGTCCTTCAAACCATCCCAATTTTTCTACGTATGCCTTTGATTCAACAGCTCCAACGGCAACGATAGCTAAAATCAACGAGTTGAGGAAGAAGGCTTTCCAGATACTTGTTGCTTTGAATCCAGATATTAACATGTTGTTTTATAATTGAAAATTTAATATATTTATCGGTTAAATTTTATAATCAACATTATGAAATATTTTATTTCGTTTTGCCATATTCACATGAGAAATTTCATAATGTTCTTAAAAGTTTACGACTGTTCTGACACTGATAATGAGTACGGGGTTTACAACATGTACATGTAAGTTAAAAAAGAATTCTATAATGACATGCGAAATTTCCTAATAAAACCCATTTTTTTTATTATTATAATAAATATGGAACATTTCTTAATAGAACAATTAGGTAGAGACATTGGCGGTGATGCATCTGGCGATCAATCTGGGTACAGTGTAAGTTTAAGCGCTGATGGTACAACTGTGGCAATTGGAGCACCATTTAATGATGTTAACGGGTCAAACTCTGGTCATGTACGCGTTTATAAGTTTTTTGATGGTTTTTGGTCACAATTAGGAACAGACATTAAGGGGGTAGCAACATTTGTGTTGTCTGGATACAGTGTAAGTTTAAGCGCCGATGGCAAAACGGTGGCAGTTGGAGCGCCATATAACGATGGTGTTAACGGAGAAGACTCTGGTAATGTAAAAGTTTATAAGTTTGATAATATCGATTGGGTACAAATAGGAGATGGTATTGATGGTGAGGCCGCTGCTGATAATTCTGGGCACAGTGTAAGTTTAAGCGCTGACGGTAAAATTGTGGCAATTGGAGCGCCATATAATAACTACGGTGTTGAATACAGTTCTGGACATGTACGAGTTTATGAGAACAATTCAGGTGTATGGGTAAAAGTAGGAGATGATATTGATGGTGAAATAACGCGTACACATTCTGGGTTCAGTGTAAGTTTAAGCGCTGATGGCACTACTGTTGCAATTGGAGCGATAGGTAACTACGCTAACTGGCAAAGCCAAGGTCGTGTACGAGTTTATGTTCGGGGTGATGGTGGTTGGCGACAATTAGGAACATACATTGACGGTGAGGCTGATGGAGATCAATCTGGGTTCAGTGTAAGTTTAAGCACTGATGGCACTATTGTTGCAATTGGTGCGAGATATAACGATGGTGTTAACGGGGCATACTCTGGTCATGTACGAGTTTATAAGTTTGTTGGTGGTGCTTGGAGAAAATTAGGTGGTGATATTGACGGTGAGGACGCTTATGATCAATCTGGGTGGAGTGTAAGTTTAAGCGCCGATGGCACAACTGTGGCAATTGGTGCGAGATATAACGATGATAACGGGAGAGACTCTGGTCATGTACAAGTTTATAAGTTTGGTGGTGGTGTCTGGGTAAAAATAGTAAAAATTGACGGTGAGGCTGAGGGTGATTGGTCCGGGTATAGTGTAAGTTTAAGCGCTGATGGCACAATTGTGGCAATTGGAGCGCCGTATAACGATGGTGTTAACGGGTCAAACTCTGGTCATGCACGAGTTTATAAGTTTGAGCTAGATATTGATTCACTAAAAAGTGATTTGTTCCGAGATATCAGTTATTTGAAGTCTTCCAACTTATTAATATCCAAAGACATTACCAAAATTATCCAAGCAATATAGTTAAGTGATTAATTTAAAAAATTAAACATTCATTTATCTATATATTATGAAATCTTTTTTGTGATATCATAATATAAATTATTATGTCGTGTGGTTGGGATTACGTTAGAGTGACTCGCAATTAGCAACATTAATTCAGAGTCGATATTATACTCAATAACAATCATTCTCAACTCACGATCGGAACCGCATTCATGAATATAAAATTTTTATAAAAATTTTATATGTTATCACTTCTTTTTAAGAAAATAATCACTTTTTCATCGAATAAATAGTTTTGGTAAGTTCACTTTTCAGAGACGAGTTGGAAGACTTTAAATCACTGATATCGTTGGACAACTTCAAGAAATCAGACTGTAAATCAGTGTTAATATCGACCAGAACAGCCGCCTCATCGGACAATGAGATATAATTCTTAATATCAATATATAATCTATAAACTCGTACATGACCAGAGTTTGACTTTAACCCACCAAAACCATCATTATATCTCGCACCAATTGCCATAGTTGTGCCATCAGCGCTTAAACTTACACTACGCCCAGATTTATCATCATAGGCCTCACCGTCAATATCACCACCTAATTTTCTCCAAGCACCACCAACAAACTTATAAACTCGTACATGACCAGAGTCTCTCCCGTTATTACCATCGTTCCCGTACGCTCCAATTGCCACAGTTGTGCCATCAGCGCTTAAACTTACACTGTGCCCAGAAAAATCATAAGCGTCCTCACCGTCAATATCACCACCTAATTGATACCACCTCTCAACGGTAGTTTCTGGCGCGGCAAAAAACTTAAAAACTCGTACATGACCAGAGATTGACCCTTTTTCATTGTTATATCTCGCTCCAATTGCAACAATAGTACCATCACCGCTTAAACTTACACTCCACCCAGAATTATCACCAGCGGCCTCACCATCAATGTCATCTCCTATTCGGTTCCATCCGATAGGACCGAAATTAGTTAGTGTTTGATCTGGTTGAGCGGTAGTTTTGATTGCATCATATTTATAAACTCGTACATGACCAGAGCCACCCATGTTAACACCATCGTTTAATATCGCTCCAATTGCAACAATAGTACCATCACCGCTTAAACTTACACTGTACCCAGAATTATCATAAGAGGCCTCACCATCAATGTCATCTCCTAATTGATCCCACGTAGCAGCGGTATTTCCTACCGCGGCAACAAACTTATAAACTCGTACATGACCAGAGTATGCCCCGTTAACACCCTCGTTATATGGCGCTCCAATTGCCACAATAGTGCCATCATTGCTTAAACTTACACTGTGTCCAGATTGATCGCCAGATGCATCACCGCCAATGTCTCTACCTAATTTATCCCACTTAGCAGCGGTATTTCCTACCGCGGCAACAAACTTAAAAACTCGTACATGACCATAGTTTGCCCCGTTAACACCACCGTTCCCGTACCCTCCAATTGCCACAATTGTGCCATTACCGCTTAAACTTACACGGTGCCCAGAATTATCATCAGAGGCCTCACCATCAATGTCATCTCCTAATTGATCCCACCTCTCAACGGTAGTTTCTGTCGCGGCAACAAACTTATAAACTCGTACATGTCCAGAGTTTGGCTTTGACCCGTTATCATCATTACCTGTCGCTCCAATTGCCACAATAGTGCCATCATCGCTTAAACTTACACTGTATCCAGATTCATCACCAGCGGCCTCACCATCAATGTCATCTCCTAATTTTCTAAAAAAGAGACCAGATTCGAAATCACTTAAATTAATATTATTTAATGCCATTATTTATTAGTGATAACATATAAAATTTTATAAAATTTTATATGTTATCACTTCTTTTTAAGAAAATAATCACTTTTTCATCGAATGAATAATTTTGGTAAGTTCACTTTTCAGAGACGAGTTGGAAGACTTTAATTCACTGATTTCTGTGGTCAACTTCAATAATTCAGACTGTAAATCGGTATTAATAGCTATCAGATCAGCAGTAGTAGGCGATACATTATTATTTGTACCGGGCATTATTTATTAGTGAAAAAATATAAAAAATTTTTTGTTTTTTACTTCACATGTACCCAGATTTATCAGAAGAGTGCTCGCTCACCGTCTCCTCCTATTTTCCAAATTAATGAATGATTTTAAAGTAGTTAAATTAATATTATTTAATGCCGTTATTTATTAGTGATAGAATAATTTTGGTAATGTTACTAGACAGAGACGAGTTGGAAGACTTTAAATCACTGATATCGTTGGACAACTTCAAGAAATCAGAGTGTAAATTAGTGTTAATATCGACCAGATCATTGGTTAGCGATGAATTAGCAGCATTCAGAGCAGTCGCCTCGGTGAATAGAATCTGACTCAGAGCTTCCACCTCAATACTATTTTATGCACCGCAACTCACACATTCCTCATCATACCCTTTCTTTCTCTCACTGTTCTTTTTATATTTCTCCGTCTCATACTGTTTCTCCTTCTCAGGATCCATTGTAAAACGTTGCGAATTCAGGCGAGGCTTGGAGCGAATATAATATGAACCAGTTTTCAAGCCACTACTCCATCCATACATGTGAGCATTTGTCAAGGTCTTAAAATCTGGCTTTTCAAACCAGAGATTGAAACTCTGACTCTGACATACGAATCGGCCTCTGTCGGCCGACATGTTAATACATTCTTTTTGTGAGATTTCCCAAGTAGTTTTGTAAATCTCTTTGAGATGGGATGGTAGATTAGGTAAATCTTGAACTGAGCCACGAAGATACATTAGACGACTACGTATATCTTCATTCCACAGCCCCATCGACATTAAATCTTCCATAAGATGCTCATTAACTACTGTGAATTCTCCCGCTAATGTGCGACGTTTATATACATTCGAAGTGTATGGTTCGGCGCACTCATTGTTTCCCATGATTTGGGAGGTGCTGGCGGTAGGCATTACCGCGATGAGAAGACTGTTGCGAACACCGGTCGCCATAATGTCAGTTCTCAATGTCTCCCAATCGTACATCCCAGATAATTTCACACTGTCCCATAAATCGAACTGGAACCTACCTTCACTCAGAGGTGAACCTTGAAATGTTTCATATGGTCCATTGTTTTGGGCGATATTATTGGATTCAGATAATGCATGGTAGTACATAGTTTCAAAGATAGCACAGTTAATTCTCTTGGCTTCTGGACTGGTGAATGGTAATCGAAGACGTATAAACAAATCAGCCAACCCCTGAATTCCAATACCAATTGGTCTGTGTCGTTTATTGCTGGTCTCTGTTGATGGAATTGGGTAAAAGTTTTTGTCGATGATTTTGTTCAGATTATAAGTGACTGACCTCGTCATTTTACCTAGAAGGTTGTAATTAATAGTTGGTTTGACCATCTGCCACAAATCATTATACCCACCAATCCGTCTATCACCAACGAAAATTTGGGGTAATGTACTTACGTTGTAAAACTCAAATGCGGCTGTTCTTTCAGCTTCGTCATCGAGATTTTTAACGATAAACTCAATCCCCAACTTCTTCAATGTCCCTTTTGCCAATGTGCACCATCCGCACTCAGATTTAGAAAATACAGAGACAGTCTCAGTGTGAAAATATGATAAATCTGGTTCTTCTAAAATTTTGGGTAAACACAGTGATGCTAGATTGCACACCGCTGCTTCGGGGTCTCCATTGGGATTTGAGGATGTGCTGTACTGTATAATTTCGGCGCATAAATTACTAGACTTAATTACCCCTAAATTCTTCTGATTGGACTTTTTATTACACGCATTCTTGTATAACATGTAGGGTGCCCCTGTTTCCACCTGTGAACTAATAATAGCTTTCCACAAATCCCGTGCTTGAATACGATATTTATTAATGTCCACGGTCGACATCTCATTCTCGTACTTTGTGTATAACTCTGTGAATTCCTCGCCGTACACCGCTGTAAGTCCGGGATAAACATCTGGACACATCAAAGTCCAGTAGCCATTTGACTTGACCCGCTCCATGAAAATATCGGGAATCCAGAGGGCGTAGAAAAGGTCTCGTGCCCGTTCCTCATCTTGACCATGATTTTTCTTCGCATCGAGAAAGGTAAAGACGTCCAAGTGCCACGGTTCAAGATACATGGCAAAGGAGCCAGGACGAGCTCCCGACTGATTGATGTATCTAGCGGTGTCGTTGTAGACTTTTAACATGGGCATGATACCTGTTGATTTACCAGATGTCTTGCGAATGTAGGAGCCATTGCCACGGATACCACTCATGTGAACACCAATACCTCCAGCCCACTTGGAGATGAGTGCACAGTTGGTGATAGATTTGAAGATACCTTCTACAGAATCGACAGAACCATCGAGTAAGAAGCATGAACTCATCTGTGGGCGTTGTGTTCCCGCGTGAAACAGTGTCGGTGTAGCGTGTGTGTAGTATTTTAGAGACAGTGAATCGTACGTTTCTTTGACGCGTTCCATGTCTTCTCCGTGAATACCGATGGCGACTCGCATGAACAAGTGCTGAGGACGTTCCACAATTTTCCCATTTACTTTTTTGAGATAGGCTTTTTCCAGGGTTTTGAACCCGAAATACCCTAAATCGTGGTCCCGTCCATACTCGATCATCTCCTGAATCTCTTGATTATACAATTCTACAACTGTCTTCACTTCTTCACTAATCATCGGCGACGGGTTTCCATGTGGACCTATATTTCCATAGAGACACATGACAACGTCGTAGAAACTAGATGAGGTATTCTTTTGGTGATTGTCGATGACAATACGACCCGCTAATTTACCAAACGCAATATTGGTAGTAATCATAGCCGCGCAGATTTGAGATGAGAGCTCGTCTATTTCCGATGTTTTAATACCGTTGTGGATTCGCTGTGCAATCTTTTGTGTGATAATAGAGGGGTCGATAATCTTGTCCAATCCATCATACAACAAATACTTTATTCTTTCTGTGATTTTGTCAAATTTGACAACTTCCATTTCTTGATTCCTTTTTTGAACTTGCATTTTCTTAATCTTAATCTTATTTTAATTTTCATTTCTAAAAAAAATGTAATATAATATAAATGTCAACATCATCATACGTATTAGCAAAAGATATTGGCTGTAGTCACGCACATAATCCATACTCTTATCTTGCACAAGGGATAGACACAATGTTTAACAACCCACAAAGTATAGCCACAAGTGGTAAGACCGGGACAGCATCGCCAGGTTCCACAACAGAAGTTATGATGGGATTCTTCGCGAACGAAGTCATGCTAGGTGGATGGATGCCACACCACACAGAATACTACCACAGTCTTTATTCTCAGACATACGGGAATGAGTTTTTACCATCTCACTATGCCAACACATGTTATACAACCAATAGTAGACGATTAGAGAATCATAATTTAGGACAAATATATTTGAATAACAGTATGGCGTGGACCTTTATGAAATTTCCAAAGGAATCAATAGCCTACGAACTTATTAACCCACATGACCCGTCGGGAGTATCAGCACCTGTGTTTACTGATAAATTTTCAGCAGCAACGGGTATTATAAATGCTGATGCATTTATTAATCCCAAGAGTTCATCGAAATATTACCCCATGATACAGTTAGCATTGCAACAAGCATATGCTGCTACCGATTTCAAAGGACCGTGCGGTTCTGTTCTAATGTTTGTGTGTAATGTTCTTACCCATAGTCGACCAGGTTGGGAGATTAATAATAATTCTATAACCGCGAATTGGTATAAACTTTACAAACAACGCAGATAATATTTTAATTCTAAAAAGAATTAAAAGTTATAATATAATATTTTTATTCTACCATTTTATTTAATCTGGACATTAAATTTGGAGATGATGCTTTTTTAGTGGAAGAAAAGACTGCAGGGGTTGTTCCTACTGGAATAGTAGAAGGTTGAGCTGTTAGTGATTCAGCGCTCTCGGATGTTTTACCACCTTTCCATAAAAAGTACAACCCAATCCCAATCCCAACTATAATAGCAACAATAAACAGGGAGCGCATTGAAAATATACTGGACTGTGTCTTTTTAGGTGCAAGTGGCGGTAAAGGTATTGGCATTATTTCACTATCATCGATATATTCCTCCTGCTCTGTAAATTCCTCCTCTTCTACTGCTTCTGGTGGTGGTGGATTATGTTTAATCACTATATTAACTTTTTTCCCGTTTGTCCCGCGCAAGCATAGAAAGTAATTTTGATATAAATTTTTGTCATTCACAAGTCGTGCCTCCATAGCTCCTTGGTGTACTTGGTAATTAACTTCGTCATCATCAAGCTCTGTTTGATTAAGTATAACTGCTTCAAATTGTTCAGTGGGATCTTCCGCTGTTACTGCGACTTCTATATCGAAAAGTGTTCTATCTTCATTAAGATCTACGAGTTGTTTCTGTGTTGCTAAAGTTAATGTATGCATTTTACAAAGTCCATCTTCTTTTTAAACTTAATCAGTATTGTCAACTTGTAATTTTGCATTATCAAGCATTTTTGTAAGATTCCCAGTCATGGCTTTTAGTTCTGGTGGTGCGCCTTCCGTATCTTGCAATTTACCAACCATTTTTTGAAGAGACCCCATCATCTTACCGAGGTCCAACGAGCCATCCTGCATCCCACCTGTCATACTCGACATAAGGTCTGTCATCATACCACCCGACATCATTTGACTAAGAGCATCTGCGGGATTTGTAGATGACGGGTCCACGGAGTTTTCCACTTTCGACATGATATCGGCGAGGAAGTCGTCCTCAGCCCCAGCACCATCCTCTTCATCTGACGATTTTCTCTCTTCCTCTTCCTGTACTTTTTTAGCAAGCACCTCTTTCAACTTGGCTTGTGGAAATACGATAGCACCAATCGTCATCAGATGCTGCCAAATAATTTCACTGTTTTCCTCACTGTTCATCAAAAGTAGACGGACATTAATAAAAACACGTGGGGAATATTCAATTACATGTGTTTTTAATTGGTCGATATTTTGGGATTTTAATGCTTCTTGATTTTCACGACAAAAATTTCTAAATGAATTAATATGCTTTGTGATAGCTTCTGTATGTGAAAAACTGGTTTTATCGATAAGTCTGTTGTAGAGTTGGAGTGAACGCTGCATTTTACCCGCTACTTTTGTCGCCTCAATAACAAAGGCGGAGATAGCTTGAAATGCTAGGAGATCTTTCCCTGAAAGATTATTTTGATTCATCATTTATTTTATTCTGTAATTAATATTTTAAATTCATTTTAAATATTAATTACAGAATAAAATAAATGTCAGACACAGAATTTGATAATTACAATGATTTTAATGATGAAGACGATTTTGATGGTGGTGGTTTTGGGGGAGACGATTTTGATGGTGGTGGTTTTGGGGGAGACGATTTTGATGGTGGTGGTTTTGGGGGAGACGATTTTGATGGTGGTGGAGATGAAGATGGGGACGACGAAGATTTAGAGGCTGAAGGGGATGGAGGCTACGGGTCAGGGATGGAGGAGGACGACGACTACACTCGTACTGATTATGGTGATGCTACATACGGACATGCTGAGATGGACGCTTTCAACCGTCTAGGCCCTGGAATGGTAGACCCATGGTTGGAAAAGATGATGGACTATCCAAAAATCTTTAGAACACTTAATATCAATAACCAGACAATGAGTGTCCAGCATCTAAAATACCTAAGAGAACACGAACTTAATTGCTCAAAAGGTTCCAAAAGCACCTTTACATTTAACAGTTCAGACATGATACGGTCGTTAAATCCGGTGGCTACTGCCCTTGGATTTTATGTACGAGATGAAGATGGAACCGCTAATATCAATCGTATGAAAGAAGTAGGCAAAATATTGAAAACAATGCCAAAGTCTGGGAATAACTCAAACATTAATCTAGGAGCCGTGTACCGCTACATGAGAATGTGGAATAGATTATATAGCAAGAATAAGCAGAATATGGAAGAAAATGAAGAGGTGGACGATGAAGATGTGGACGATGAAGATGTGGACGATGAAGAGGAGTTAGACATCAATGAAGGAGACGATGAGTGAAGTAGTTTTAATAATTATTTGTATTTCAAATAATTATTCTATTCTAAATTTTATTTTATTTTAACATCATTAAAAAATCGTTTTCGCTGATTATTTTAATTCCCAAATTTTCAGCAATATCTATTTTTTTCTGACCTGGCTTTCCAGAATCTCCTATCACTACAAAATCAGTACTTTTGGAGACAGTTCCGGATGTTGTACCACCATTTTTTACCACCAACGCTTGTGTAGCTTCTCTATTCATTTTAGACATAGTACCTGTAAATACGAACGAAATGTCTTTCAATATATCAGAGACTGGCTTTACAACTTTGACTACACTAACTCTAATCTGGGGATTGTCTTCAAGAAAAAGTGTAAAGTCTGGAAGAGCACGGATAAAGTTATCCAGTGTTTCTTGACCAACGCCTGAAACTCCTGATAATTTAGTGGGATTTTCACCATAGTATTTATCTTCTGTTAACACATGTGGGTATTTTGTGAGTATTTTCTTGATTATAGTTTTACGAGCGTTGGGGAATACGGAGGTGGCACCCATAAGACGCGCAAGGTCCACTGGTTTTTTAAAGAGTACCTTCTCAATTGGGTTTCTAATATTCTCTGCTTGTTTTTTAGTAAAGCCTATTTCTTCCAGAGACTCAATACTTGTTTGTAGAATGGAAGTAATACTTGTATATCCATTTTTAAATAACTTTTTAACAGTCTCTTCGCCCACCCCTTTTATATTCATACCACGTGGGTTTTTACCACCAGAGAAAAATAGAGATATTTGTTTAATCTTTGTCTCATCGAGCATTTTAACAGCAAAAATATCCAACTTACTCCGTCTTTTTAATCCATCACCCCAGACAAAATCGATGTCATCGTGCCCCTTGTAATTGTACATGTCATCCCCTTCTCGGATACTGTTTGGTAGATCAGGTTCTGTAGAAGGTTTTAACACCTCTTCAATATGTGGAATTACATCTCCACTTCTCACTATTAATAACTGCGCTCCTGGTCCAATGTTATGCTTCTTGACAAATCCAGCATTAAAAGCAGTGGCCCGATGGTAGATGGCCCCCACTACTTTACCATCGGGCATTAATCGACCAATAGCTGCTGGTTTGTACACAACCACTGGTTTTAGCGCGTTTGTCGTGCTGGAAGACCACTCGATACCTACTACATCGACAATAGCTGTTTGAGTGTTTACCTTATAGGCAAATGCTGACGGTAATACATCTACTTTACTTACTGGATGCACAACACTGTCGTCAAAAACAACAAGACCATCTATTTCATAAGGACTTCCACCTCGGAAGTCTTTCAAAATTTTAAAGAGACCAGGTTCAGTAAGCGTTGATACCTGTATTGTCATCACTGTCGTAAAGCCTAGACGTTTTAGTTCTTGAATTTGTCCAAACCTGGTTTTGTCTCGTGGGAGTAATTGTTCATACGCAACAAAATCAATATCGGACGGTTTTACATCTGTATTCTTTTTTCTTGTTACAAACCCACCCACTATATTTCTAGGATTGGAAAATGTTTTAGAATATTTTTTCTTCCAAACATTGTATCTCATTACTAGTTCTCCTCGAATCACTGTTTTCCCATCATCGAAATCTTTCCCATCTGGAATCATGCTAAACCCAGTCTTGTTAAGATATCTGGATAAATCTTTTCCAGTATCACCAGTTCCACGTGAAAAGATAGTTCGTTTTATTTTCTTTCCAGCTTTCTCGTAAATTAACAAGCAGGAAATACCATCCGCCTTTCCCTCAGCAGTATATGGACCTTTTGGGTATTTTAATTTCCATGATTCAAACTTTCTCTTATAGTTGTGTGGCCTCGTCCTCCATTCAGACTTGTTTTTAGTGACCATCATTGCGGAGAATTTAAGGATAGTTCCCATATAATACGGTAGTTTGATATCGTCTCGTATATCAATGTTACCTTCTCCGCTTGCCCCAACACCTTTTAGTTCGTGGTAAGTCTTGCCTTTTGAGAACGTCGCATCGTACATATCAACAAGTTGGTCGTAAATATCATCAGGAACTGCGTCACCAGTAGTGTTGGGGTTGTAGTATAATTTATCAAGACATTTTAAAAGACTCCGAAATTCTTTTTTGTTTTTGGTTGCTACAAATTCCTGAGACTTTGTCATCAATTCATCTAATAATTGCTGTTTCATTTTTCTATTTATCAAGATAAATAGAAATTCAATTTTCAACATTACATATATTCTATCATGGGAATTAACAAGTCATCATCAACATTCAATAGCAATGGAGACTCGGGTTCTAGCTCATCGTCAATCTCATGGGTTGTGTTATCGATAGAAACCACATCAAAATTATCTAGTTCTAAATTTAGACTTGATACCCATCGCTCAATACCTTCCGCCTCACCGTCAAATGTCCGAGAGACAGCTATCTTATTATCAGTAAAATGGATATTTCTCCACATATAGTCAGTGTCAGTATTTACAAGCGGCTTGTCATATATATTAATAGTACTCCCACTTACAGTATCACTAGAACGGTGCTGAATCTTTTCATTAACAACCTTTCTAAAATCTAATATCGTGTTGAAAAAGTCTGGAATACTATTGTTTGTGTGGTATGATATTAACTTATCAAAATCGTTCTTCATCATCAGCGTAGCGTGAAGTTTAAGTCTAAACAGCAAGGTCTCTGTTTCTTTTTTAGAAGAAGTGAAGATGGAGTGTGAAATAAAAAACTTTGGAGTTGTCTGCTTATTTCGTCTACGTTTTCGATGACTATTTTTCACGGGCGCCTTTTTATTGTAAATTTCAAGTGGTGGCGGAAGCCTGGCAGTCATAAGAGATTGTGGGATTATATCTTCGATTATTACAGTGGAAACTCTGTTTTTAACAAATCCATCGATGAGAATTTTAAAACTTTTCTCAAGTAAGTAAGATTGGTTAAGGGTTGATTCCTTTCCGATAGAAGTTGTATCCAATTTCTCAATAATTTTTGTTAGTGTGATATTATTATCTGATAAATATTTTGAAAATGCAAATAGAAAGTATCCAATTAAATATTTAGAATTTAATTTATTTATAATATATTTATTTCTCAAAGAATTTATATTATTTCTCCAAACAATGGTATCGAAACTAAACCCATTTAGTTGCCAAGTTGTTTTCACAAACTGGGTTGAATCATGAACCCGGATGCTTGTAGCGTGGAGTGATTCTGCAAACTTCTCAACTGCCCCTGTATTTTTTATATTGGCAACTTCTTCAGCTGTTGCTTCCTCTATAGAAACTGGAGGCAAACTGTGGGTATTGAGTACAAATCCGTCTTTCATTAATAAAAATCCTTTACCAGACTCATTTATTCCCTGTTTCCATCCAGATGAAAGGAACACTTGTGGTATTGTAATAGGTGTCACCAATGTATTACCGTAAAAGAATTTTGTACTATACAGCCATGCGCGATACATATATGATTCTATGACCGCGTTGCTATCACCTTCCACCAGTTCACAGTGAGGTGTTCTTAAGAATTTCTCAGCATCTGTACCAAAATGCTCGTATACAATCATCGTCTTCTCATATATCATACCTTGAGTAAGATAAATATTTTTATGATATGGGAGTATAAATGTACATTCATCGTCATCTATCCCTCTCTGAATAAGAATAATGTTAACTTCATATATTTTTTCAACTAGGGCGTGGAACAGGCGTGGATTAATGTATGAATTACTGTTTGGTTGTAGTCTGGCTAATATTTCATCGCTGGTAAAGTCATACATGGACTGTTTACATAGAGCTATACCGGAATTTAACATCTTCACCGATGTTAGAAATTCATCCCTTATAGCAAAGGAACTGTCTCCTGATATATCTGTATTGTCCACGAAACACTTTACAACATGTAAAAAACTTGCTGAAGAGTCTCTGGTTACACCTTTGCGTTTCCAGGTAGACACTTTGTCGTTTTCCAGGCTTACTAAATCGAGCAATCTTTTAATATTTACAGGTAAACTTCCACGTCTCCCAATAGTGGCTCTTTTTTGAGTATGTAAATCTTCGCTACGTTTCAAACTGTCACTGTGAAATTCAATGGAGTAAGCATTTGTTTTCTTATTAACAGGAGAACCAAATAGATTTTCTAATAGTAATTGTATACCAATACTAACAGTTTCAAAGTCCTCGTAGTTGTTAGAGTATGAACGACTCTCTATTTCAACAATATCTATTTCAACAAAGATAGTTGCAGTAGTAGTCTTCCCTTTCTGTGAAATTAGAAGTGCTCCTATGGGGTCTTTTGGATAATTATTTATCAACCGTTCTTCCTCTTTGGAGACACTTAAATTTTTAGCATCGATAAATTTCTTACTGTGTTTATTAAATCCGATAACCGAAAATTTTTCTTTAGCAAACTCCAACAGTATCTTCAACTGTTTCTTCTTAAATTTTTTAAAAGTTATCTTAATATTGGCCCCGTTGTTCAAGTCAAGTTTGTCAAGATTGTAGTAATATTTATTATATGAATTACCAGCATGGCTTTTTCGATCTTCCGACCCACAGCATGGGATAAATGGGTAATCTTTACTATTGCTAAGTGTATTAGCCATTATATAAAAATTTTGATAGACTTCCTTCCCCTTTATAGCAGTTTTCCGACAAGTTAAGTACTCCCCACTGTTTTTGGGGAACTCTTCCACATTATACCCTAACCCACGAAGAGAGTCTACTGACGATGGGTCTACTACCCATGGACGAATTACAGCCCCCTGACACTTCCTACTGTAATTTTCAGCCCACCAACTCCTTGTAGAAATATTTTTACTACATGTTTTCGTGATTGGATTACATGTATCTTTTTTACAATCGTTATTGGTATCACACTTCCCATCCTTGTAATTTATAATACTGGGTGGATCTTTCCATTTTGGTATAACAGCCTTATAAAGCGCTTTAAATTTTGGAAGTTCGTTAGAATACAGTGTTAGAGCTGTACCAAACAAGCGAGCAAAGTCATCAACTGCTTGTATATTTGATGCGGATTTTATTACTACTTCTAGATATGGTCTACCATTACTTCGTTTGTTGCCGTCATTCTGAGTGATAGATGCCCTTAGTACTTTATCGTGAATTTTGGCTAGAATCCTGAAACCTCCCTTGTATTTATCCTTAGAGATTTTCTCAATAATTCCTAATTTTTTAGCTTCTTGTGGTAGTAGAAGACCACATAGAACACTACTACTACTTATTACATCTAATAGAATATTAGCGTTGATAGCAATATGTGGATATCTGAAAGAGACTCCTAGGGTTCCAGGTCTAATTTTAGAGATAAGATACCTTTTGTCTGTTATCATTGTGCCAAATATCATCTTACCAATATCAGACCCTAATTTGTTTGTTATGGCGCTGGATGGGTTAATCTTCGCTGTAATGGTTATTTTATCCCCGAACACTTCTATTGTCGCAACCGTAAAACTAGCAATGTAGTCCCTCCATAAATCCACCTCTTTACTAAAAAATTTAATGTACTTCATTGGTACATTGTGTTTTTCTAGAAAGGATTTAATTTCTTCCAATGGTTTGTTTACCCATTCATCTGGGTAAACACGGAGAAGTAAATTTGCGGATGGAAGAGTTATTTCCCTATTAGGATTTATTACTGGAATGTCTCCAACTTTTATAATGCATCCAAATATTCCATTATTCTGTCTCCAGGATTTTGGAATATATGAATTTCTATTAATCTTAATATACTTTTCACACCAAACGTATGGTAGATGAACGCTTGAATCAATTGTATTAAAAACTTCCATATTTTCTAATATCCCTCCGGATTCCGATTTTAATGTAATAGTGACCTCTAAATTATTAATTTTCATATTATCTGGCTCCTGTGGTTTAATAGTATATAATTTCTTCTTCGCTGACACCCACCCAGTTGCTGGTATTTTTTTCAGTGGTTTTTCCTTTTTGCTATAATAATCTTTCGTTTGTCGTTTTGATACTAGACTGTTTCTACCACTGGTGCTGAGCGAACCCCAGTCGTCTTGTGGATGGGTTTCATGACTCCAAGCTTCTAGAATATTGTCCAATGATAACAATGGGAACTTTTCTCGAACACGTAGTATATTGTCGACCGTTACTGGTAGTAGTCTAACAACATCGGCGAGGAATAATAAACTGTAAGACCGTAAGGTCTTGCATTTACCACCCGCTAATATCTCCTCGACTATGTATATTTGATTGAAGTCACCAGTTGGTAACTTATCTGGTTTTACCTGAACTAATAATTCATGTGGGTTGTAAATATTTACAGCATGTGTTTGTAAACATATTAATCTTCGTTGTACTTTATCCATTTTGTCTATAAGAATATTTTTATATCATATTTCATTCATTGAAGTAATTATTTCAAATAATATATTATTTGAAATAATATATTATTTGAAATAATATTTAGCACTCTAAATATTTAGAAATTAACTTTACATATCCTGGTAATTTAAATTACCATCGATAATATCTTGTCGTTGTTCATCGCTCAAATCTCGAAGTTCGATATGACCCAGAAACCATGTACGGGCAACATGTAGCGAAATAATAGCAGTAGTCATATCATCAATATTGGTTTCCGATAAGTTGAACATTTTGAACAGACATCTAAAATAGTTACGTAGAAGTTCTGTTGCCTTTCCCATGGATATATCAAAATCCTTCATTTCTTGAACAGTAGTGGGTGGATCAAAAAATAGACACGAGAACTCATTTGGTTCTATACCAGGTCGTTGTTGACTATAGGCTGCAAACTGTCCAAACAATACTTTTACATAATCACTCATAAGAGACCACGCCTCTTTTGTTCTACCGGGGTATGAATCAGTAATTCTACGGATAATAGGCTTGAGGCGTTTTCCAACTTGGAAGGATACATTCTCACCTTGCACACAGTTAATTTTATACAGTTCTAACATTCCACGTGCCAACTTAAGAGATACATCCTCATCTTTCACAAAATTATTTATCGTTTTTACTAAGTTGCTAAACATAAGTATTTTTGTTTCAAAGAAGAGAATAGATGCGTCGAGTTCTTCCGGGGGTATAGTGTAAATCATTCCTGGCGATTCTCTTCTCAGCATTTCTCTCAACCTCATTAAAGATTTACCAGCCAGATTCTGACCACTGTTATTTCTCCCAATACCAAGTACTTGGTCGTCGACATCCCCATAGTAAAGATGACTACCTCCAGTGAGTAGAAGAAGTTTCTGCATTTCTGGGGTTCGAAATTTAGCGGCGTGTGCCTTTTCCAACAGTATGTGAGTATTATGGAAAAGGTTTTCATCCATGATTCTTATTAGTTGGTTATATGAATTATCCCATGATAGAAATGGGTCCTCCCCTGACTTCTGAGTGTCTAGAAGAAAGTCAAACATCTCGTGCTTCAATTTTGCTACTGAAATTAAGGCATTTTCATCAACAATATTAATTGTTTTCTTCAGATGTTGTATTACTGAATAGAGACCTTCATTTTTAAGAGGTACTTCAAAATCTTTCCATGTAATTTCGTCCAACTTCTCCTGAGTGCTATACTGTTCGGTACCTGTTAATATTCTTAATTCTGTGAGTAAATTTCCCCATTTATTTTTGAGAAGGAGTTTGTAAGCCATATCTCTGTCAAGTTTGGTCTCCCTTGTAAACCATAGGTAGCAGGTAGCATGTAGAACCGTTGGAAATTTGTAGTGATCAATAGTTATTATGATTTTTTCAGTTGGGGATAATTTGAACGGTGTATATTCAGTTGAACTTGAAAATATAATGTTACTTTTATTAACTATCTTTACTGCCTGTGATGGTGCTACTGATGGTGAACTCCACGGGTGAGGCGCCTGACTTGGTTTACTATCATCCCCGATACCATCCCCTTCCAATAAAGATGTTATATGCTGATCTTGAGGAGACACTACCATCTGTGTCATAACCTGTGTCATGACGGGATCTACTGTTATAATAGGTGTAATTTGTTTTCCGGGATTACTTGACCAATCCCATGAAAGCGCTTCTTTTACAGCTGCACTGCTTACTCTATCAACCAACTTTCCTACTCTTATATCCTCATCTATCGCGTAATCGACAAATTTGTCGATATCCATCTCCTCCCCATTAATATTTATGATGACATTACAGTTATCAGGTACAATTAAATATAAAGTATTTGTTATTACTTTAGAATCTATCTTTTCTATCAACACTTTTAGTTCTATTGCTGAAAGAGAATTAAGTTGGTAGTCGATGGCCATCTCAATATGGTTAGGAGGTACTCTATATTCTTTATCAGCCATGTAAAAGTATTTTAATACTGCTCTGAGAGCCGAGTTTTTCTCCTCCATGACTTGGATGTTGTATAACTTCTCTAAATATTTTTGTCTAAGAAAGCTAGCAAGATTACGAGGATTCCTATTTTCATGTCTAAATATTTCATTGACACCTTCAACATTATTTTTAAAAATATAATCAAGAGTCGTATCGTTAACAAAATTAGTAGTATCTATAGGTAAATGATTTTTGATAAGATTACCTTTTGATGGGATACCCATCTTATCTAACATGAGTCTGAAATCGTCATCAGTCAACTCTTTGTAGTCTTTTTCTGTACCGGGGTACAAGGTGACACTACGATTAGATGTACTTACACGTGTCGCATTACTCATTCGTAATAGAATTTCATCAACTGTTAAATTCTCAAATTCCTTGATGTCTCGGGTTTTAAGTAAATCGCGTAGGTGGGAATGGGCCAGAAGGAAACGTTGTTTCTCATCACTCTCCTCGAATATTTTTCCATCTTCTAACTGTTTCTTCCTTTTCATTGCTATTTCTAATCTTAATTCCATTAAGACTTTGCCCACATTATTGTATCCTCTCATACTAGACTTAATGATACCTACCCCGAGAAGGGGATTGGTATTATTTTTTGGGTCAATATAGAATATCTTGTTCCAATTACTAATCATAGTTCTCCCACTGTAAAATCCTTCCAAATCCGGTATAGTGTCCAATAATATCTGTTTGTTTTCATCATAACCTAGGACATTTGAATACACAGTGGTAAGATGCTCATGTAGTCTATGTAGCCGACACTCGTACAACATTTTTAAAAATGTATTTTTTAAAGGTTTGTAGTACTTGTTTTTCTCGCTCGGGTGTAGTTTTTTAAATTTTGTGTGGAGCTCCTCTTTAGTATATCGAGCAGTTGAGTTTTCATGTTCCTGTATCAATAACTCTATATCCGTTTTGTATTTGACAATCTCTTCTTTCTGTACTTCTAACACGTCAATAATCTGTCTGAGAATATTTTTTACATATTTCCTGTCTGCTTTTTTCTCTATATCAAATTCTTCTAATAGTTCAGATTCAAATAAATTAATATTATGTATTAGATTTGTAAAAGGTAGATTTCTAAAAAATTCTATAAAGGAATCTTTTTGTGACCGGGGTGTTAATTTCTGAGATGCTATCGCCTTTGCAGCAGCTGCTTTAATCTTCTTATATTTATATGCTGGTTTTCTCACATGTGGGTCGCCGCTGGTTTGGTTTACAATAGATGTCTTCTTTAATAGTTTGTCTATCGCGTCTAGTTGTTGCTGCTGTTGCTTCTTAAATTTCTCTACATCTGGTGATATTTTGAGAAAGGTCTCCAAATTGGTCTTCATATTGTAAAGGTCGGTTGATGTTTTTGAAATATCGTCCCACCCAGACATTAATTTATCTAGTATTTCCAATCCAGCAATCGTCTCTTCAATATTAGATATTTGAAATTGCATTGATGATATTTCCCCTGGTCTTATCGTATTATTACCTATTACAATCTCTTTACCGGCTGATTTAGATGCTAAGTAATATTTTTTATTCTTGGAATCGTAAGAGAAATTTTGTTTGTAAATGGGGAAACCCGACTTCCAATTTCTAATTATACTTTTCTGAGTATCGTAACAAAGTAAATTACCCCAGACGTAATTCAAGACACTTGGCCATCGTATACCTTCGATATAGAGGTCTTTACCACTGCCATAAGATTCCGGAGAGTCTTTAATATATAGTTCTTTATTGAAGGTGATACTTAAGGGTGCAAATTGTGGAATGTTTTTCTTTGATATGTCTATTCCGTCCATGTTTCTTGTATAATAGAAAAGTATAAATTAATTTTAAGAAACACGTATATTTAAAAAAAATGAGCACAGGATTATTTTATCTAAATGAAACAGACTTTGTAATTAAAGAAGGTCAGAAAGGAAAAACATTATCAGTGGGTATCGACGGGTACTCACTTGTGCTGTTTTACTCCACCAAGTGTACGCACTGCCAGACATTAATACCCATTTTCAAAAAATTACCCACAAGTGTCGGTGGTTGTACATTCGCTATGGTAAATGTCAGTCAAAATAAGGGTATTATTACAAAGGCATCGACAACAAAATCACCTATTAAATATGTTCCTCTTATGATTCTTCATATTAATGGTGCGCCTTTTATGCGATATGATGGACCTCATAAAGTGGAAGAAATCAAACGATTTGTCATAGAAATCGCACAGAAAGTCTCTAAGAATAAAAAACCAGCGAGCAATATTGCACCTAAAAAAGCAGTCGACTCCATCTCTATCCCCGGATATACTATTGGTCGCCCCAAGAACTCGGGTAAGAGAAATGATGTTTCCTATATGGGAATGGATGCCGCATATGTGTCAAAATGATTTAATTTTTCTTATTTTACTCGTAAGCAAAATGACAACAAAATTCCCACTCTTCGAATCTCTTAATAATATCGTATTAAGCGAGGAAGACCTTACAGATATCGAAAAATTAGCATTGGCTAAAAAAATCAAGACATTCGACAAGCCGACACATGAGTTAGTATATGCACTCATCAAGGCCTATCAAATTAACAACAAAGAGACGTGTGATAATTTACCCCTCCCTTTTGCCGGTAAATCACTCAAATCTGGTCTTAAGTTTGATATAAATAATATGCCGATACGTCTTCAACATATTATAGCAAAGTTTGCTAACATGCATGAAAGCTCAATTGCTCAGTAAAATAATCTTAATGTTATTCATATATAATTATATATGAATATAAATTTCCGACGAGTTCAACGGCTCAAGTTTTTAAGAGTGATATTATAGTATTTTTGTATCAATGGATAACTCCGACATAAGACTTCTCCTATGTATCCATCATATTTAACAGTTGGAAAAGGTTGCCTGTTATCTTTCTCGTCCTCAAACCATGGTTTTGAGTCATGTATTGTAGAATTATTTCTAACATATGGATAAATAATATCTTGCAACCAATCTTGGTCTTGGCCATACCTCGATGATACCGTATCATAATCTTTTAAGAATTTATTCTTAAACTTTTTAAGTATCCCATTTCTTACACCAAACATACCACCCATAATACGCGCTGAATGACCATTATTATGATCTCTAATGATATGGAAATCGTTATCAGATTTTAACCATTCAGAGACAACCGCTTTATCCCTGGGATTTAAGACCGAATCGGTGTCTCGTACTATAACAACCCCATTCGACCCAAAACAGGGTGTAAATCTCCACATCGCTTTACTCCCTTCAACCGAAGTCATCTTTACGATTTCCACATTTGACAAGGCTGTTAATTTATCTAACATATCTTTAATGACCCCTTCGCCTATATAATAACGACATGTCCACCCAGGGAATAGTTCAGAAGCAGCGAGGGCATTCTCCAATGCACCCCAGTTATAACATGGTGCTGAGCCCCACAGACAGAATGAAATTATTTTAGTTTCGGTTTTATAGTTATCGCTATTAATACTATTTTTTAGTGTTTTAGTATCTTCGACATTCATATAATATTTGCTTTTTGACCAATTAATGGTGTAAATATGTAATAAATATAGTATTATTAATATGTTAATACATAATATGAAAATAGAAACTGTAAGCAGCATTTTTATTTACGATAAAATAATTTATAAAACTTTTGATACAAAAACAAATATAATGTTTACTATTAAAAAATTAATAACTAAATTACCTATGAATATCAGAAGGATGGGGACAATTAACAGGAGCCACTTTACGGTTGGAGAAGGAGCTATATTTGGCGCTATAATTGGCGGCGCATTTGGTTCTAGTTTTGCCTTTGCGAATGTATCGTCATTAGTAGAAGAAAGTTCAATTGAGCGTAAGATTGAATTCAAGAAGATTATGCACGCTTTAAAAATAAAAACACCTTGTGGGAAAGAAATGAGGATGTATAATACTTAACCGGGTAAATCCAGTATAAAATTAAATGTTTACTAAAATATTTAATTTCATTCATTCCCCGTTGAAAATTTGATGGTTTCACAGGCAACTAACTTTTAGTAAGGGTGGGATACACAAAATTAAAATGAATTTTAAGACTTGGAGATGAAAATAAAACAAATAATGTCTAAGGTATCAAAAAAACAACCACAAAGAAAGTATGAAAAAACCGACCAGCTTACACATATCAGGAAACGTCCAGATACGTACGTCGGATCGAAAAAACTACAAAAACTCGCCGCGCATTGCGTTGCTGATATTACAGCACCTACGCCAACTCTAATCACACAGGATATATCCTATATCCCAGCAATGCTAAGAATATTCGTAGAGATTATCTCGAATGCTATCGACAATATCTACCGCAGCGATGAAGATAAAATTATTATGACAAAAATTAAAATAGATATCAACAAGGAAACAGGTGAGACATCTGTGTGGAATGATGGAACTTGGATTCCACTGGACAAGCACGAAGATACGGGATTAGCCATTCCACATTTGATTTTCGGAGAACTTCTCACATCTGACAACTACGATGACACGCGTGACAGGCAAGGCTCGGGGAGAAATGGCTATGGTGCGAAACTGACTAATGTGTTTTCCACTGAATTTAAGATTGAAATTGCGGTACCGGCTGAAAGCGGCGAAGGTCTGGAAATCTACCGTCAAACCTGGACAGACGGCATGACTAAGGCGACAAAAGCAACGGTGACAAAACGAAAAACCGGCAAGCCTTACACTAGAGTAACGTATACGCCAGATTTTGCCTACTTTGGTATTACTGAATATTCAGAAGATATCATTAGTCTATACTACCGCTATATTTACGATTCGGCGATGATTGCTGGTTGTAGTAAAGTAGCGGTCTGGTTGGATGGTAAAAAAATCCCTATCTCCAACCTCAAAGAGTACGCCAAGTTATTCACCGATTCGGATGAACTTCTTGAAATGAAAACCTGTAATTCGACAGTCGTACTTATTCCAGCCAAAACGTTCAACTTTTCAGCATTCACGAATGGTGTACATAATTCAGATGGAGGTGTTCATCTAGATTTGTGGTCGAACGCTATCTTTCGACCATTGATGACTAAATTCAACACAAAGGGTCGACCACAAGTTAGTATGCGGGATATCAAACAGTTCTTTCGTATCCTAATCAAGTGTGATTTACCAAGTCCAGAATTTAGTAGTCAGTCGAAAACGTATTTGACATCGCCGTCTCCAGAAGTAAAAGTAACAACTAAAAATATTACAGCACTGATGAAATGGGACTTTGCTGAAAAAGTCAAAGATATCATTAAGGGGAAAGAGTTACTAACATTGAAGAAGATTGAGCGGAAGAAGAAGACATTTCAAAAGATTCCGGGATACGACCCAGCAAATCTCGCGGGTGGACCAAAAGCGTCCGAGTGTATTTTGATTTTCACAGAGGGGCTGTCAGCAAAAGCCTACGCAGCACGTGGTATCGACAAAGGATTTGTTGGAAACAATGATATGCCACAGATTAAGGGTCGTGATTACTTTGGACTGTTTCCACTCCGAGGTAAACTTCTCAATGTTAAAAATGCTAAAACACTTAGTATCTCGAACAACAAGGAAATTAAAAATGCTATCGCGGCTATCAACTTGAGAGTGAATGTGGATTATACAATTGAAAAGAATTTTAGTACACTTCAATATGGTAAGATTGCTATCCTGTGCGATGCCGATGTGGATGGTATTCACATCAAAGGTCTCCTCATCAATATGTTTCACACCCTGTTTCCGACATTGTTGAAACGGGAAGACCCATTTATTATCTCGATGGAAACACCCATCGTGAGGGTGTTTGAAGGGAGAAACGCGCATGTGTTTTACGACGAAACAAAATACAAAGAGTTTATCGCCAGACCTGGGAAAGGAAAACTTCGCAAGAAATATTATAAGGGATTGGGTACGTCATCTAACAAGGAGGTCATGGAAACATTTGGTGAGCGAGTTATCAAGTATACATTTGATGATGAGGCCGATACAAATATGACACATCTGTTCAATTCTACACATACGAGTGAACGTAAGACTTGGTTGGGTAATTACGACCCGTCGAATCGATTACCAGATGGAAGTGGGAAAGTTTCAGAGATGACTATCACTGATTTTATTAATTATGATATGATTAAATTTTCTATCGATGATTGTGGTCGTAGTATTCCACATCTTCTCGACGGATTGAAAGAATCCCAGCGGAAAATTTTGTATTCGGTCTTCAAGAAAAAACTTACATATACAAGTAAGACTCTCAAAGTAGCGCAATTATCGGGATACGTCGCCGAGCATTCTGGATATCATCACGGAGAGCAATGCCTGTACGATACCATCATTAAACTGGCTAACGACATTGTGGGAATGAACAATATTCCCCTCTTGTTTAGGGATGGTCAGTACGGTTGCTTGGACCCTGAAACACCAATATTAATGTGGGACGGGGGTATAAAAGAAGCCAAAAATATACAAGTAGGTGATATATTAATTGGAGACGACGGAACTACGAGAACAGTGCGGAAAACTGTTAAAGGTAATGATACTATGTATGATATTGTTCAGGGTTATGGTAATACCTATCGTGTAAATAGTTATCATATTCTAACGTTATCGTATTCAATGCATAAAACAATTTTCTGGGAAAATAGTTCTGAAAGTTGGGTATTAAAATATTTTGATGACGATGCCAAGTGTTCTAAATCAAAATCAATATCGACAACCTATATGAAAAAAGAAGATGCGTATGAAAAAATATTACATATATCCGATAGTATAGACGATAACCATATATTTGATATCAATGTACAGGAATATTTAAAAATATCAAAAAGCGAACGGAGATATTTTAAGTCTGTGAAAAATACTAGTATTATACAGTGGAAGGAACAATCAGTTCCTATCGACCCGTATATATTTGGGCATTGGTTAGGAGATGGAGATTCAAACGGGAATGGATTCGCCACAGAAGACCATGAAATAGTGAAAGAATGGGTAAAATACGCGGAAACTATAGGAGCGGAAGTTGTACATACTAAAAATGATATTGACCATGAAAATTACCATTATAGTATAAGAAGAAAGGGGAGTGGAAAAGCTGGAAATTTAGCGGTTGGTAATGCTTTACATTCAAGTGAAAAGTGTAAAGGGTGTTTAACAAGCAAAGCACGCCACATCAGTTGTAACTGGACGTATACAAAATATAATGATTGCAATGTACAATGCGAGGGGTTAAATATAAATGGTATCAAAAGAACTGATTTTCAACCGTTCAAAGAAATACTAAAAAAGAATAATTTCATGAAAAATAAACATATCCCTGAATATTACATTCAAAATAGTAAAAAAGTTCGGTTGGAACTTTTAGCCGGATTTGTAGATTCGGATGGTACCGTTAGAGAAAGCAATGGTGTACAACATGTTGTTATATCACAAGAAGAAACTAAGCATGGGCATCTTATCGATAAACTCCAATATATTGCCAATTCTCTAGGGTTTCGAGCAACTACTAGTAAATCAACTCATACTCGTAAGAATGGTGGTATTACTATTATGAAAAACTTATTTATTTCAGGTGATATCTGGATAATACCAACAAAGATAAAACATAAAAAACTAATAAATATAAAACGTCGGCGTAATATGGTATATTGCAACTTTACAGTTAAAAATGTTGGAATGGGGGAATTTTGCGGATGGGATATTGATAAAAATGAGAGATTTTTACTTGGTGATTTTACAGTAACACATAATACGAGATTACAGGGAGGCAAGGACGCAGCCGCTGGTCGTTATATCTTTACCAAGGCAGACCAGTTGACGCGTCTTATCTTTCCAGCGATTGATGATAATCTCCTTCCAAGACATCGCGATGATGGTGATTTGATTGAACCGATGTTTTACATCCCTGTTATTCCTATGATATTATGCAGCGGATGCCGCGGAGGTATTGGAACCGGATGGTCCTGCTCCGTGCCTACATATAATCCTCTCGACTTAATCGCATCATGTAAAAAATGGATTACAAAAGGAGACGACGCTGTTACTGATTTACACCCATGGTTTCGTAATTTCAAAGGCACAGTGACCCAGGAATCACCTACCCGGCATATTACAACGGGGGTGTTTGAACGCAAAGGAAACAAGGTCACTATCAGTGAGTTGCCTATTGGTATGTGGACAGACAAGTATAAGGAGTTTTTAGAAGATATGTTGGAGAATAAAATCATCAAGTCGTTGAAAAATTATTCGACACCGCAAGTCGTCAAGTTTGTTATTACTGAAAGTCATAATGGTCTAAGATGCAATAGTGAAAATTTAAAATTAACGTCTGCTATCAACACGACAAACATGGTTTTGTTTACACCCAAGGGTAAGTTGAAAAAATTTAAGAATACGAAGGAGATTATAATTAATTTCTGTAAGTGTCGGATGTCTCTCTACGACAAGCGGCGGGCCTACTTGATTAAAATCATGGAGAATGAGGTGAAGATTGCGACAAACAAAATGCGCTACTTGGACGCAGTGATGAACGAGACTTTGATTATTTTCAAACGCAGCGAGACAGACATAATCGGAGACATGGAAACCATGGGATTGGAAAAGATTAAGGATAACTACGATTATCTTCTGAATTTGACAAGTCGTAGTTTCTCGCAGGACAAGCTGGACTCATTACAAAAAGAAATAGATACCCTGACCGAGAAGCTCGAAGCGGCTGTTAAAAAGACTGGAAAGGAATGTTGGTTGTCTGAGTTGGCGACATTGAAGACGGAATACACAAAGTGGCAAAAGAAAATGGCTTACTAAATATTTCGAATAATAATCTATTTAATTTCTAAAAAAAATTAAATATATGATAAGAAATGAAAACTAATTATATCTTATCAGTGGTTTCTATTACTATATTAGGATTATGCTTACTTGGTAGTCTGGTTGGTATGAAAAATGGAAACACGTTTTTTATTAGGAATGTTTGTAGTTTAGCAGTAGTTGGAGTTGGGGTATTAATTGGTACCAATCAACTACTAAGTTATTCGCCACCTCACCCATCACCTCACCCATCACCTCACCCATCACCTCACCCATCACCTCACCCATCACCTCACCCATCACCTCACCCATCACCTCACCCATCACCATCAACGACTGAAACATGGTCGGTTGTCTCTGGTACGAAACCCCCACAATTCGACAATAAATACGTGAATTGGTCTTTTACAAAAATGTTAAAAAATTTAAATTATAATGAACTGAGTATGGAATTTTCATTAAATTGTGTGTACAAAAGTAGTAATAACCGACTGTTGTGGGTTAGAATTTTTTACGCAACCGATAAAAAAAGTTTTACATCATTATCAACGTTTGCCGATCAAAAATCACCCATGTGCTTCGAAAAGTGGATTGCCGACTCAAATCCAGGCGATTGGTCTTTAACAGATACTCTAAAAAATCAGGACACATCAGCCAGTTTAAGTACATTTGTTGGGAATGTGCTAATCGATTCTGGGACTAGTCCACAATCAAATATCTTCAACTTCAGCGCAAACTGGATGAGTGCCCCGATCCGAAATCTTATTTTGATTTATTCATTCAATAAATGATTACTAGCAACTGATAATAATATAATTGAGACTATCAAGACTACTGACGTATTTAATTACAATGATGTAAAATTAGAGGTACTACTCATTACAAAAAGAAATAGATACCCTGACCGAGAAACTCGAAGCGGCTGTTAAAAAGACTGGAAAGGAATGTTGGTTGTCTGAGTTGGCGACATTGAAGACGGAATACACAAAGTGGCAAAAGAAAATGGCTTACTAAATATTTCGAAATAATAATTATTTAATTTCTAAAAAAATTAAATATATGAAATAAGAAATTAAATAACGAATTACTTTTTATACATAGTTGGGTATAATACATAGTGATGTTTACATATCTTATTGGGTCTTGGCTGACCTTCATGCGGATACCTTTTTTCGATTGGTAAATCTATGTAGTAGTTTTCACCGTAATTATTAACTAGATATTTTTCGCTGTTTCTGGGAACATTTACCATTATATTTTCAAATTGTACGCGTTTTAATGGAAACACATCTTCCGTTGTCAAATAGTTAATCTTTTCATTGTCTGGCATACGTACAATTTTTTTATCATCAATATGAAATAGATTTAAATCTATCATAAGTCCGTTATGAAATCGTACACCATCTTGGCAATTATCATAGCAACTATTTAAATCTCGAATTTTACCCATTACGCATCCATGTTTCCAGCTCTTATAATGCTTGTCTGTTTCTTCTGTTTGTAACCATAAATTAGATGATAGGTCCGTCTTCAATAATTTATTTAATTTTGCCCAATCAGATTTTAATATCTCAATATCAATATCACCATCCCATGGTATCCATCCCTTATAAACAATCGCACCAATTAACGTTCCTCCAATTATGAAATAAGTAATGTTATGTTTTTGACATATCTCGTCAAACACCCTTAACATTTCGGTCAGTCGCGTCTGAGACGCTTTTATATCATCTATATCTTTTTTATTCAAGCGAGGTGATAATCTCATAGTTTGTCTGGACTTATTAAAAATAGTCCCAGAAGGTTTATGGTAATATTCACCATTTTTATTCTTCAGTAATCTAGATACAAAATTATTCTTAACAACGTCTTCTGAAAAATTTACAAGTAGAATAATTATATAAATAACAAGTATTATTAATGTTAGAATACTTATACTTTTTATATTCATTTATTTTGATAAATATAAAAATTAAATTATGTGTAGACTGCTACAAAACTATCATTTATCTTACCTTCGTATGGTATGTTAATATTCATATATTTTCCATCTATCTTACCAAGCAGTAGTACCGAATTTGGAATAGCAGCAGATGAATACAGTAAGACATGGTCTTTCGACTTTTTTCGAAATGAAAAAATAGAATTTAATAAGGTAACGTCCTTCGACATAACACCCATTGTGTAATGAGACCACCAGTGGACTACTTCTTTATAATTTTTAGTCGTGTATGGAACTCGGAACACATTGTTGTAAGGATTTCGAATGATAGTTCTTAGTTTTCGTCTAACACTCATATATTTTTATATATAGTAAAATAATGTTCCGTAAGTTTTTGGATTAGGATTTCTCTGCAACATTTTATCGAACGAGCCAATTTTTACAAATCCAGTACTTGTGTCATCATATACCCACCATTCCCCATCACATTTAAAATACAAAATATAGTGTCCAGATTCTATCGTACTCCCAAGATGTAGTACAATAGACGTTAACATCAACACACGCTTGCTTGGTAGAGTCAATGTTTCGGACGGGTCTACCACCTTTCGATAGATGGATGGATTTATCTGTGGCATACCATCTCTATTAAACTTAATATTCCCATCTTTGTCCCGTTTCATAAGACCTTGTCGAATGATGTAGAATACTAAATATGGTGTATCTATTACCTCCGTTTTCGCTATCCTTCTCTTGAAAATCTCGACTTTCCCGTTAATTTCAGGAGTAAAACTGTTAGCAAGATCTAACTCACCACTGTCGTCCACCGACTTCAAAAAACTACCTATCTTTACAGGCGTATTAACATGTCCATGTCGGAGCTGTTCAACTGTAACTTGTTGAATTATGGACTGAAATTCTTCTCTATTAGAACTTACAACTAGATTTTCATTGGAAGGTGTGGGATTAATATCATTTGTACCATATACAGTGAATTGTCTTTTCATATCATTAAGATCAAAAACATCAGCCATTGTTTGTAGGAATTCCCCAGCATCTTCTTGTCCATAATCACTATAATTACTTTCAAAGTTTGATGGGCATCTCTTAAACGCTTGTTTAACTTTTTTCACTGTCGGAGTCTCATCACCTTTTCTTATCGCGAGGTATAATTTTACGAGTGAGTTTTTTAATATACGCCTTGTCTTCTTCCGCTTCTTCTCCTTCTCCGTATCTCCGGGTTTTTCAACGGATGTTTGGTTTCCCAACATAGTGCTCCTAATGTATTTACTAGGTAGAGCTATCAGCGGAAACAGAACACTGTCCATGTAACACGTGTTTCCAATATTTCTCATACCTTTTAATTTCGAACATGTTGCCATTTTTTTACTTTTACTTATTCCTTTACGTGATACTTTCCTAGTTATTCTTGTCTTTTTACGTGATACTTTACGTGATACTTTACGTGATACTTTACGTGATACTTTACGTGATACTTTACGTGATACTTTACGTGATACTTTACGTGATACTTTACGCGATACTTTACGCGATACTTTCATAGGTATTCTAGTCTTTTTACGTGATACTTTACGTGATACTTTCCTAGGTATTCTAGTCTTTTTACGCGATACTTTCATAGATGTTAGCGACTTTTTACGTGATACTTTACGTGATACTTTACGTGATACTTTACGAGACTTTTTACGCGATACTTTCCTAGGTATTCTAGTCTTTTTACGTGATACTTTCCTAGCTGTTCGCGTATTTTTACGTGATATTTTCCTACTATTTTTCCAGTTGACTTTACGCGTCTTAACACAGCCTGAAGGGCATTGTGTATTTCTACTATTCTTCATAGTTTTACGAGACTTTTTACGTGATACATTCGTCTTTTTACGTTTCTTTTTACGGGGATGTTTCGTATTTTTACGAGACTTTTTACGTAATACTTTCATTTATTAATTAACAAAAAATACTTAAACATTTAAACTTTACATAAAAATGTCAGATACACAAAGTTCATTAACCTCACCCATTGATAAAGTAGATACAGCCTACAAAAGCAAATCAAAACCAGCCCTCAGTACCGAAGACACTGAGCGCGCCTACAAAGAATGCTTCGTTAGTTCTCTCCTAGATATTTCAGTTGACCGCAAATTCGCCGACCCCCTTATTCCCGGACAGGTTTATTCTCTTCACTCATTTGTCCCATCCAGGGGTGCTACACCAGATGAGGATGGTATTTATGGGATGATTAAAATTAGAGGTACTTTTGGAAGCGAGGAAGAAGCCAATGAACGAGCAGAAGAGCTCATTCGCAACCATGACTCATACCACAAGATTTTTCACGGATGGGTTGGTAAACCTCTCCCATTAACGGTGAAATCCGATTGGAGTGGTAATGTAGAGGAGATTGATATTAAGCAGAAGATTTCCAAAATCGTTAGAGATGACATCAAGGATAAGCGTAATATCGAGAAGGCACAGGTCAAAGAAATTCGCGATAGGGAACGAAATTTGAAGGAGGCTGTTGAACAAGAAGCAACTGACCCATATGAGAAATATACATGCTTGAGAGTCAAAAAGGCCCAAGTTATTTGGGGCTATCTTGAGCACCGCAAGAAACTAGGAGAGATGATTGATATCTTCGAGAAAACATTAGCAGAGGTCAAAGAGATGGATGATGAGGATGATGACTATGCTAAAAGATATCTTGGAAGATATATCGAAGCCAGGGATAAGGCGGGTATTCCTGACGATAAGAATGATGTAAGTTTCATGAAATACCTTAATACCGATGTCATCGACCTTGAAGTGTACGCAAAAGAACAGGAAGACATTGAAAAGGCAGAAAACCCTAATTACAAAGCATCTCGTTTAGCGGGGTCTACTGTCACTGTAGAAAGACGCGTTCAACCTACTGATGAACCAATTATCGAGGCTAGTAAAGACGAAGATGAACCCCTACCAATTGAGACAACCATTTCTTCTGAATAAATTGTATAAAATATATTTTTTATTAACTCCTTTTGTTAACAAAAAATCTTGAAATAATTATTTATTTCTTCTCTTACTTCTCTTTCCTTTCTTACTCGAACCTTTGGTATCAATACCGTTAAAATATACAGCGACTGCTATTACTATACCTACAAATGCTACACCGCCACCTATTATACCAATAATTTCACCAGTAGACATACCTTTGGTTGAAGGTGGCGGTGGCGGTGGCGGTGGCGGTGGCGGTGGCGGTGGCGGTGGCGGTGGATCCATTATACCTGATGGAGGTTTGCTTTTTTTAAGATAACCAGAGTTTATACAATTTGTTGTTAGTTTTTTTAACTGTTTGGTCATATCTGGAGAAGGGTGATTTTTCTGGGCGAGGAAATCACCGTAAGAAATAGTATTAGCGATGGCGTGAGCAATACACTTCACTTTTTCTGTTCTGTTTGCTACAAGCGGGGGGACAGAATCACGGACACTTTTAAACATATCGTTGTACCGAGGCGGTGTCCATTTTGTACTTGAATTGATGTTCTTTTTATGACTAGGAGATGGATGGTGATTGTTATTATGTGGTTGGGGGTTGGGGCTGGACCCATCACACATAGCAAGAGGTCCGAGGTATTTGCTACAAAAGCTTACAGCACCAATATCCTCGCTATCACTAGTCCCGCATGGTTCATTTACCACATTGTTTTCATTACAGCATGAAAAAGTGCCAAACTTTCCTTGGAGATTGTCTGTACAATTGTTTGATGTCTTACCACCCCCTCCACTACCGCTGCCAGTATCGCAGTAAACATTGGCATCTTTTGCATTGCCTCGAAAGCAATCTTGAAGTTGTATCAAAGGGTCTACTTTATTATCACATGAGAATACTTGTCCTTTACCATTCAATGGATTGCATCCACATTCCATGTCTCCCTCATGTCCAGGGAGTCCTTCTGGTACTATCGCATTATCTTGTTTATCGCATTGCCATAATTGTTGGCCTGAGTTATTCATATTTATAATTAATAAAATAAAATAAAATATTAAAGTTTAAATTAGTAATTCTAATTGATTTAAACTTTTTAAACATAATATAAAAATGAGCGGAAATATTTGGCCTACCAACTATTTTACACAAAAAACAGAGAAAACTGGTAATACTGAAAAAATCGAGGATGAAGAGGAACCAGAACTTATATCCAAAGAAGATATTATTGATAGCTTACCCGAAGCAGTGGAAGCACCAGATGAGAATACAGAGACTACCTTATCAGATGTAGATGAGAAGGATGAAGAGAAGGATGAAGAGAAAGAATCCGACGAAGACGACGACGAGGAGGATACTGATGAGGAAGACGACGACGAAGATGAGAGAAGCGACAATGAGAATGATGACTTTGAGGCTGATAATACCCATAGATTAACATCGGCGTTTGACTCGGGTATCAGTACTTCTGATTTATTTTTAGCGAGTTATAAGGTCAATAGAGCTCTAGAAACCTACATTGTTTCCATCAATACTAAACCTATTTATTACAATAATGACCCCAACAGTGCTAAAAAGTTAATGTGGGGTGTTGTCAAATCTTTCGTTCGTAATTTGACACTTAATCACCCTGAATACAATGTCCGTCTTGCTATTGTATCCGATAACAAGGTGAAAATCTTCACAAGTTATCGCTTTTACGCCATCTCATACGAGAGCCTCCTTCATACTATCAGTTTTAATAGAGCATTACAGGCTACTCCAACCAGTACTTAAGCGAGCAAAAATATTAATTTTATTTCGAAATGATTATTGAAATAAAATTTATAAAATGTTAGAAACTAATAACTAGATATGGAAACACAAATTTGGAAAATGTTAAAAAGTCATAAAAGCGACAATTTATATCAGACACACGTATCGCTGTTTGGAAATAAAGGAAAGTTCTGTATAAATAGAGCCCAGACGGAAACGTTTTGGGATACGTACTGTAAAGTATTATCAGACGATAAGAATATGAGATGCGGCGTGGCGGAAAAACCCTCAAGTTATCTACCTATCTTGGTAGATGCGGACATTTGTCGAAAAATGACAGACGATGAAGACCACGAAACAGCGAATCCTATTTACACGGAAGACCACGTAAAGAAGCTTATTGAAATATACCAAAATATTTTAAAACAAATTTTAGACGATTGTAGCGATGAAGACCTGTATTGTTTCTTTCTCAACAAAGAGCCAAAAATTGTTAAAAAGAAAGATGGATTTTATTATACCAAACACGGGTTCCATCTACATTTTCCCTATATCTTCCTCCCTAGATTAGAGCATGAAGCTCACTTAATTCCTCGCGTCAAGGACCAAGTCTCCAAGAATAAAATTTTCGAAAACATTGGGTATACTGATTCCTCCAATGTTATCGATACCTGCTATTGTAAGGTGCCGTGGTTAATTTACGGTGGTAGAAAAGATAGCCATCTTGAACCATATATGCTTGCTTCCATATTTGACCACCAACAGCAGAAAATTACGATTGAAAAAGCATTGGAAGATTATATTTTGTATGACAAGGATGAAATAGAAATCGACCTTACCGGTAAGGAGGAGCATTATCTTCCTCGTATTTTAAGTATTAATCTGTATGGGAGAACGTGTAAAGATATTAAAATTGGATTGCCCTCGCCCATGGATGCGCGTCGACGACCAAAACAGCAGCAAAAATCTAGAGAAGACCGCGAAGACTTGGATTTTCTTAAAAATATCGATACTGTTAAAACCTTGATTAACATGCTGGACGATGACCGTTCCCGTGATAGAAATGAGTGGATTCGTATTGGATGGGTATTATATAATATTGGGAATGGGTGCGAGGAGGCGCGAGAAATTTGGAAAGAGTTTTCGGAAAGGTGCGGTGATAAATTCGACGAGACTGAATGTATGAATCAGTGGGACAAAATGATTAAGAAAGACTACACGATTGGAACCCTTCGACACTTTGCTTCCCAGGACAGTCCAGATGAATATGAAAAGTTTAAGGATGAAAATGTTGACAAACATATTAAGGAGTCTCTCAATGGTACTCACAACGATATTGCGAGGGCATTGAAAGAGATTTACGGGACGGAGTTTGTATGTGCGAGTATTCGACACAAACAGTGGTATCAATTCCTGAATCATAAATGGTGTCCTATCGAGGAGGGGGTATTTCTACGACAAAAGATTTCGACGACCATTGTGGAGAAATATAAGGAATTGGTCAAAGAGTATTCAGACTTGCTTCATGCATCCGACGATGTAGGTGAAAAAGCCATGTACGATGTCAGAAAAAAACAGGTGGAGAAACTTATTAATTCTCTAAAAAGTTCGCCATACAAAAGTAATGTAATGAAGGAGTGTATGGAAGAATTTTATGATTATAATTTTTTGAAGAAACTTAATAAGAATCCATATCTCATGGGTTTTCAAAATGGTGTATACGATACTCGTACCCATACCTTTCGACCTGGAAGTCCTGAAGATTATATTTCATTACAAGCAGCTGTGGAATATAAAATCTTCGATGACTCAGCCGTCGAAGTAGGACAGGTGAATGATTTCCTGAACAAGGTATTTCCTGATAAGAGTATTAGAGACTATTTCATGGATACCTCGAGTGATGTCTTTGTAGGAGGGAATCACAGCAAAATTGTTCAAATCTGGACGGGTGAAGGTGATAATGCAAAATCTATTACTCAGATTCTCTTTGAAAAAATGTTGGGTGAGTATTCGGTGAAACTTCCAACATCGTTAATCATTGGTAAACGAACACAATCCAGCGCGGCGTGTCCAGAATTGGTGAGAGCGGGTAATGGTGTTCGTTTTGCCGTGCTTCAGGAACCTGACCAAAAGGATGTAATTAATATTGGTATTCTCAAGGAGTTGTCTGGGAACGATACCTTTTTCGCGAGAGGGTTGTTCAAAGAGGGTGGAGAAATTACACCGATGTTTAAATTGGTGCTTATTTGTAATGAACCACCTCAATTACCATATGGAGACAGAGCCGTCTGGAATCGTATTCGGGTCATCCCATTCGAGGCGACGTTCGATGATGACGCACCATCAGATTACGCGCAACAGTTGCTTGAGAAACGCTTTCCCAAAGACCGTCAGTTCTCGGATAAAATTCCAGGTATGGTGGAAGCCTTTGCGTATATGCTTCTCGAACATCGTAAACTCATCAAGAAACGATTTGACCCACCGAAAGTCAAAATGGCGACAGAGGGTTATCGGAAGAAGAACGATATCTATCGACAATTTATCGAGGAGAGTATTTTCGACGACGAGAAGTGTAAAATATCACTTATCGAAGTTTACACAGCGTTCAAAGAATGGTTCAAAGAAAGTCTTCCTAATCATAGTATCCCAGTGAAGAACGACGTGCTTACCTATTTTACAAAATCATGGGGCGAACCTGGACGGGGTGTAAAATGGGAGGGTAAGCGCATGCGTACCTTGCAGGACGATGTGGAATCGGGAGAGGCCATGGTATTTGAGGAAGAAGACGATGCAAACTTTCAACTCGACTTATAAATACAAATTTAATTTTCTTTCTTACAAGAATGAAAATGAAAAATTTAAGGTGAATTTGAAATAAACCAGCATGAGTTTAAATTATATACAACAAATTAAAGCTCTACACTTTGGAATAATGTCGCCGGAAGAAGTTGAGAAAAATTCGGTAGTGGAAGTTAATTCCGCTAAAATAAGCACGAATGTACTCGACCATACAGTATACGACCCTCGAATGGGGTCAATGGAGATGAATGTGATTTGTCCCACATGTAGTCAAGACTCTAAAAAATGCCCAGGGCATTTCGGGCATATAAAATTATCAGTACCGGTCGTTCATCCTCTCCACTACAAATTTGTACTTGCGATGTTGAAAGTATTTTGTTGTAAGTGTTCTAGATTTTTACTCACTGAAGATTTTATAAATATTCATGGATTAACAAAATATACTAGGAATATTAGATTCCAACGAATCGTAAAGATTGTGGAAAAAAGTGCAACGTGTCTTCACTGTCTATGTACACAGCCCAAGATTACCTTTTCACCGATCGAAACTTGTTTTTTAATGACACATAAGGAGAATAAGGAGGAGAAAATAATTCTTCACGCTGATGAAATCTCCAAGAGATTTGACAATGTACTTGATGAGGAAGTTCTACTTCTCGGCTTTGACTACAAAAAGATGCATCCTCGTAATCTTATCATCTGGAATCTACCAGTATTGCCGCCAGTCGACCGACCCTACGTGATTGCTGATGGGATGACGTGCGACGATGATTTAACAATTCAACTCTGCGAGATTGTAAAGATTAATACACATCTGGCAAACCCAAATACAGCGCAAAACAAGCGTCAAAAGTATTTTCAATCATTGAAGTTTCGTATCAAATGCTTGTTCGACAATAGTCAGAACAAAGCCAAGCACACGAATGGTCGACCATTCAAGGGTATTAAGAAACGTATTTCTGGAAAAGAAGGACAAGTGAGAGGGAATCTAATGGGAAAAAGAGTGGAACAGGCGGCTCGTAGCGTCATCGGTCCAGATCCAACATTGCGTTTTGGTGAGCTTGGAGTCCCAACAGCTGTGGCTAAAATACTAACAGTTACTGAAAACATCAATCAATATAATTTAGAATCTATGCAGCGGTTGTTGGAGGCGGGTAAGTGCAATGTCGTCTTGCGTGGAAAATCTCGTATTAATCTGAAATACGCCATGATGCGTAATGGTACAAAGATGGAGATTGGAGATGTTATTACAAGAGCTAGTGGCGAAGTAGTTAATCTTGTCCAATCTATATTTGAATTGAAACGGGGCGATGTTATCTCGAGAGATGGTATTGAAATAGATACTATTATCCCGGGTCATAAATCCTTCACATTGGAAATCGGAGATAAGGTAGAACGTCAGTTAAAAAATGGGGATATGGTCCTTCTCAATCGCCAGCCCACACTTCACAAAGGTTCTATGATAGCACACGAAGTAGTTGTGCTTCCAGGAAAAACATTTAGATTTAATTTGTCCATCGCTGGTTCATTCAATGCAGACTTTGATGGTGATGAGATGAATATTCACGTGGCGCAAAACTACCGCGCACGGGCCGAGATGAAAGAGTTGTCGCACGCAAAACATATCATGGTATCGGCACAGTCCAGTAAGTGTAATGTAAAAATTGTCCAGGATTCACTGCTGGGTAATTTTCTGATGACGAGAACACGAGACGTGATGATTGAGAAATCTAAATTTTTTCAAATATGTGGGCACGGTGCTGATTGGACTTCCGAATTTATAATGAAGCGGATTCGACATATCGAGAGGGTGTTTAAAAAACATGGTCAGACACAAGGACCTTACACTGGAAGAGGTCTCTTTTCCATGATGTTGCCTATTGATTTTATGTATACTAAAAAAACTAATGCCAGTCCCGACGAACCCACTGTTAAGATTGTGGAAGGAGTTCTATTGACAGGTGCTATTAGTAAAGCCGATTTGGGTGGTGGTCATTCCTCAATGTTGCGATTAATAATCAAAGAATATCATAAAGAAGTATCTCTGAGATTCATTGACAATGTTCAATTTATTTCTAACAACTGGTTGTTGTATAATGGCTTTTCAGTTGGTATCAAAGATTGTATCGCTACAAAGCAAAGTGAAATCAAGGCCGCTATCAGTAAATGTTTTATTGAAGCAACAATGGCCGAACAAACAATTACTAATCCATTAATCAAGGAAGCCAAAGTTAATGAAGCGTTGAGTAAGGCACGAGATATTGGTATGCGTTTGTCAAAGGAAGCGTTGGGATCAGATAATAATTTCATCTCAACTGTTACCTCTGGCTCAAAGGGTGATCACTTTAATATTGCGCAGATTGCCGGTCTATTAGGTCAGCAAAATTTCTCTGGGAATCGTATCAAACCGGCATTGAACAAGGAAAGACGCTCTATCCCACACTATGCATTTGGAAAATTATCTCAGGAAACGGAATACGAATCCAAGGGCTTTGTTAAAAACTCATTCATTAGAGGGTTGAGCCCCCAGGAGACCTGGTTTCACGCCATTACCGGACGTGAAGGAGTTACCGATACATCGATGAAGACATCTAGAACTGGTTATATCCAGCGTAAACTGGTCAAAGTAGCAGAAGATCTAACAGTGCAGTACGATTCTTCCGTTCGTACATCTAATGGTTCAGTTGTTCAGTTTGTGTATGGTAATGATGGGTTGGATGGGTCTGAAACAGTTGTGCTTAACAATGAACCAGCCTTTTGTGATATCTCTAGGATTGTCAATAAATTAAATTTACATCACGAGAAAGCGTTTGACACGAAAAGCAAATGGACAAGTATCATTGAAAAACTACTTTGCGCTGATTTGGGTAATGATAGTAGAGATGAATTATCATCTGAAGCATCTGATACAGAGTCTATAAAAGATGCTACAGATGATAGTGATGAGTTAATATCGTCATGCGATGAAACATCAGATGACGATATTAATTTTTCAGATGTTATAAGCGATGAAGAGAGCAACTCAGATGAAGAGAGCAACTCAGATGAAGAGGAAGAGGAGGAAGAGGAAGAGGAAGATGATGATGAAGAATTGGATATTAGTGATTCGGAATGGTAATGTTTCACAAATGATTTTTAACATTTTATTTTACAAAAATAAAATGCATTTCTGGTATGACACACGCGAAAAAAAACGGAAACTTGTATCGAAATACCCACTCGGGGGATGGATTTTCCCATGCTATGATTGTAGTATACCTACATCACGCTATATAACTGTAAACAGAAATATACATCAGAATAAAAAATATGATGCAGACATTGATATTCAATGCTGTAGTTCACTATGTAGTCGACATATCGATTTCTCGAATATCTCAACTCGTTATTTGGTTAAGTATTCAGTCGACACGCATTCAAATCGCTAAAAGAATTCCAGGGTATACCCTGTGTTCTTTTACACCCCTCTCCATTTTCATTCACGTAGCTCTTACATCTATTAGAGCATTCCTCTTTTGTTCGGTGTTCCCCATATTCATAAGGTTTACAACCTCTTCCACTACATGTCCAAAAATCACCAGATTCCTGCCCAAACGATGCGCCTAAATCACTGTATGTGAAATATATCAATGTAAAAACGGCTATTCCCGCTATAACTAAAATTAATCCTATTGTATACATTTATCTTTTACCAATAATATTTGTAAAATGATTTAAATATTCTAGAGCCAAGACAAATTAAAATGTCTATTAGAGAACAAATATTAAAAGCAGTTTCCGAATCACTTGATACCCAGATTATGAATTTATTCAAAGAAATAAACACACGCTACAGTGTCCCGTTGACTGAGTTGAAAGAAATGTGGAAAATACTACCAGGGAGCATTGATGGTACAAGCCCACCAGTCATGGTTGTCGCAACCCTCTCGACTCCACCACAGTACACCGAAGTAGATTTGGTCTCGAAAACCTTGGCTGAATTAAAAGCGATTTGTAAAAGCCAAAAGATTAAAAAGTATTCAAAGTTGAAAAAATTCGAACTTATTGCGAGAATAACGGGAAACGCCCAACGTTCATTGGAAGTAATCGATAAAACTGTAAGTAAGGTAAAGGTAAACAAGAAAGCAAAATTTACACCTCAACCACCAGTAATAAAGAATATCATCAGTAAAAGTACAGAAATTAAACGGAATGTAAATGGTGATTACATGCACACTATCACAAATCTTATTTTTGACAAAAATTCAAAACAAGTGATTGGAAAATATGTCGAAGGAGAATACGGATTTTTAAATCTATGTCTTCAAGATATCGAGACATGTAAACAATACAATTTTGGATATATTCTACCAGAAAATTTGGTAGACCATAACGATGTATCAAAAACTGTCGACGAACTAGCAGAGGAGGACGAGGAAGTCGATGAGGTAGATGAAGAAGTGGATGAGGTAGATGAAGAAGTGGATGAGGTAGATGAAGAAGTGGATGAGGTAGATGAAGAAGTGGATGAGGTAGATATCGATGAAGAGGTGGATGAGGTAGATATCGATGAAGAGGTGGATGAGGTAGATATCGATGAAGAGGTGGAGGTAGATATCGATGAAGAGGTGGAGGTAGATATCGATGAAGAGGAGGATGAGTACGAGGAGGTAGATGAAGAGGTGGATGAGGTAGATGAAGAAGTGGAATTAGATATCGATGAAATGGAGGATGAGTACGAGGAGGTAGATGAAGTGGAGGAAGAAGTGGAGGAGGTAGATGAAGTGGAGGCAGAAGTTGAAGAGGTAGATGAAGAGGTAGATGAAGAGGTAGATGAAGAGGTGGAGGGGGTAGATGCAGAAGTGATGGAGGAAGAAGTGGAGGAGGAAGTTAGTGAATATGAGGAAGTTAGTGAATATGAGGAAGTTAGTGAATATGAGGAAGTTAGTGAATACGAGGAAGTTAGTGAATACGAGGAAGAAGAAGTTGTCGAGGAATAAAATGTATTTGTAAAATAATTAGTTTTTCATTTTTTAAAATAAATGAAAACATTACGAACCGATAGATACCAGTCTAACAATCCTTAATAGCCTGCCAAATCTGGAGGAGTCTTGTCGTACGTCCTTCTGGACACTGTCCTAGCGCTGCTATATCAGCAATCTGTTCTTCAATAAAAGATAATTCTATTTCTGAATTATCTTGTAGTTTATTACAAATTTCTGCTAAAATATTACTACTGTCGATATTGTTGGACTTGTCGATATTTCTATCGTTGTCTAAATCTCGCGATACCGCGGCTAACATGTTTTTAGCAGACGTATTGCTTAATCTAGTGGTTAACAGGGATATCATTTCCCGCTTCTCCATTTTTGTAAATTCTCGTGTGGGTTGGAAGAAGGTTCCAAGTTGCCCATCGAATATATGAACATTTGTAAATTGAGTTTCTGACATTTCTAATATAATATAAAAATTTAGACCAATATACAAAATGTCAAAACGTTCTTATAATCAAGTCGCTACCGTTCTTAACACGGTATCTAGAAATACTCGCTCCAAACGCCCACGTTTGCAACTTGGATTATCTCACAAGAAGCATAATCCATGGATTTCAGCGACAAAAACGTATAATTACATGACCGACGACCCACTAATCGATTGGTTGGAGAATACAGGTGTTAAGAAACGAGTAAGGAGCGACTCCATTGATAAGAGTGTTATCACAGAAACGTTTTCAGACTTTATCAAAAGGAAGGGTATCGACTTTGAACAACACGTGATTAATCATATTCACGAGAATATCCACCCTGTAGTGAAAGTATCAGATTACTACACCATTGACGGTGTTAAAAAGGCTAAAGAGTTGATGACTGCTGGTGTTCCCATCCTTCACTCCGTACCATTGTGCCACACGTCGTCCAAAACTTACGGAGTCGCCGACCTTGTCGTGCGCAGCGACTATCTTCTTTCACTCGCTCCTAATGTAGTTCAAGAGACAGAGGAACTTTTACATGGTAGTCGACTTTCACCCAACTACCACTATGTTATCATCGATATCAAATATTCTACATTACGCTTGAACAGTAAAGGGCGATGTCTATTGAATCAGGGGTCGATGGCTGCCTACAAAAGTCAGGTATGGATTTACAACCGAGCCTTGAGTGAATTTCAAAGATACACACCCAAAAGCGCCTACATTCTCGGACGTAGATGGACATATACTTCTAAAAAGAAAACCTACTCGAATGAAAGTTGCTTTGACAGACTTGGGGTTGTCGATATGGTAGGATATGATGCTCTAATCATTAAAAAAGCCCATAGCGCGGTAAAATGGTGTCGTGATGTCCGGAATAATGGTATGAAATGGACGGTAAAACCTCCTACACGTGACGAGTTGTATCCCAATATGTGTCGAGACAACTTTCGCTGGAATTCTACCAAGAAAGAGATTGCTAATAATTTAGGAGAGATTAGTCAAGTCTGGATGTGTGGTGTTAAAAATAGACGAGTAGCCTTTTCTAACGGTGTTCGTGACTGGCGAGACCCAAGAGCGACAGCAGAAAGATTGGGTGTAACTGGAAAAAGAGCCGTAATTGTCGATAAAATGCTGACCATCAACAATCATGACGAGAATACCGTGTTGCCATTGACCATAACTGAAAACACCATGAAATGGCGTGATGTTAAAAATGAGATTTTCGTAGACTTTGAGACCTTTTCCGATGTCTTTCTCAACGAGGAAGAAAAAGTGACAGACCAACCACGGGTAAATCTTATTTACCAGATTGGTCTTGGCTACGTCGACGAAACGGGATGGACTTACAAATACTTTATCTGTCATGAACCAACAAAGAAAGAGGAATACCGTGTCATGAAAGAATTTATGGATTTTATGGTGGAGAGAGACTTTCCCACTGCCTGGTATTGGCACGCGGAAGATAATTTCTGGAAACGGTCGTGTCGGCAACAGTTTGAACGACCAGATATTAGTCATGAAGACAAGGAAGAGATTATTCACTGGAATATGTCGGAGCATTGGAGAGACATGAGAAAATTATTTGTAGGTGAGCAGGTCGTCGTGAAAGGTTGTTTTGGCTACGCCCTAAAACCTATCGGTCGTGCTCTCAAAAATATGAATCTCATTACCACACCCCTGGAAAGCGAGTGTACGAACGGTTTGACCGCCATGGTTCAAGCATGGAAGTGCTACAAAAAGTTTGACCGACCCTGGAAGTGCGGAGCCATGAAAGATGTCACACAATACAACGAATACGATTGTCGGGTCTTGTGTGATATCTTAACGTATCTTAGAAAAAGCCACTAAATCGGGTCAATTATGTATATCAAAATTTCTTAGAAACCAGCTGGGTTTCAAGATTTATGTTTTCAGTAATCTCTAACACAACACGTATATGTAAAATTACGGGTTTCATTCTATATTTGATTAAATATATAGAATTAATTGATACCTAAGTTGCCTATATAAACATTAAACATTACATCAAAAAATGGAAGAACAATATATTGAGTTATTAAAACACATTGTTCAACACGGAAGAACACGTCAAACACGAAACGGTACAGTCAAAAGTATTTTTGGAGCCACGCTTGAATGCGATCTAGCTGATGGGTTTCCACTTCTAACGACAAAAAAAATGTTCTGGAGAGGTATTGTTGAAGAATTATCGTGGTTTTTGCGTGGTTCTACTAATGTACAAGAATTACGTGAGAAAAAAATCCACATATGGGATGGTAATTCCGAACATCTGAATTATGACGCAGGACCAGTATATGGTTTCCAATGGCGACATTTTGGGGCAGTTTATACAGATTGCCATGCTGATTACGATGGAAAAGGTCATGACCAAATTGCATCCATTATACATTTATTAAAAACAGACCCATATTCTCGTCGGATGGTATTATCCGCATGGTGTCCTTCCCAACAAGAGCAAATGTGTTTACCACCATGCCATGTTATGTACCAATTTTATGTTGAGCACGACGAACGTGTTTCGTGTATGATGACACAGAGGTCTGCTGATGTTTTTCTGGGACTACCGTTTAACATTGCTTCTACTGCATTGTTGACACATTTAATCGCAGAAAATGTGGGTAGAAAACCAGGTAGATTACTGATTCAAGTTGGGGATGCCCATGTGTACAAAGAACACTATAACGTGTGTCAAAAACAAATCGCAAATACAATTATGTCGATGCCAACAATTCGGGTGCTTCGTAGCAGCGATAATTTACAGTTCAATTCTGAAGATGTGGTTTTAATAAACTATAAATCCAACGGTCTCTTGAAAGCACCTATGAAATCGTAGTGAAAAAACGCTACAAGTGAAATGATCGATAAAAATTTCTTTCTTTCATAATTTTATATATTAGATATAAAATTTCTTATTGTTATTAAACTTTACAACTACCATTTATTCCACGTGGATAGTAAAATGTAAATGGTTTGTCACTACTCCATCTTCTAAATTCAACCGTAAATATTTTCATATTTTTTAAGCCATCTATATAATTCTCAGGTGTTGAACGAAGGTCGCCGGGTTGTGGGAGCGCGAACTTATAAGACGATGCTTTTTTTGCCTTAAACATTTTCTTCCATTCTATTTTAGATAACCGGGCAAGTTCAGGTGAGAAAGAAATACAATAGGTACCCTCCACAGTGGCAACTATATGTAAGATACAGTCCTCTTTAATCATCTTCTCTAGTATAGCGTGGTAGTCATCACCAGAGGGCCATGCGTAAGAAACATTCTGTCTTTTGTATTCACCTTTTGGATGAGTATGAAATCCTGCTATTCCTACTGGGACATTTGTTCCGTTCTTATCACCATCTTCAAAACTACTGTTTACAGTATCAATAACATATTTATCATTACGTTTTACCAATGAAAGAAGACCACCCACTTCGTGATGTGAAAACATCTTTTCTTGACTCTCGTCAACCTTTCCATTCTCTGTTGTTTTAGTTCTCTTGTTTGCTGGTATTGTTTCACCTACTCTCCATTTGTCCAATTTCTTTTTAGTGTTAGTCTTATCTACCAAGTAATAAGTACCAGCTGTTTTGACGAGTTCCTGTAATTTTACGCTAGCATTTTGGGATAATAAGGCGGAGTTTTTGCATACGTCTTTATCTGTATTGTTATGTTCATAATTTTTACTACTGGTATTAATTTTCTTATTTTTAGAAGTTGTTTTACCCATTGAAAATGCGTGGACCATCATCATTGTTTTTATTTCTTCTGATTGCTTTGTTTTTGGCAAACTCAAAAATCTTAGAAAATCTTTTCTAGAAATATCTGTAGATTCAATAATACCAGTGTTGATATAAAAAATTTTGTTCATTGCTATATTTATTTTAAATTGATAAATTTAAAATAAGGAATTATATAAAAAAAATGACTACAAATCAAGAATGTCTCTGTAAATTTTGCGGCGAGAAATTTAATACTACCATCGATTTAAAAGTCCATGTTAAAAACGGGGTAGAATGTCGTAAAATAAAAGGTGTGTTATTTATGTGTTTGCGATGCAATGATTTTCACACTACTGAATTTGATACTCTACAACTACATTTGGACGGGTGCCGTGAAGTAGGTCTTTGCAAGTTTGATGTAATAGAAGCACAGAGGAAGAAGATTGAGGAACTGACCCGACAGGTAAACTCGTATAATAATATCCCTACAAAAACAAAGCAGTCTCGTACGCCTCCTAAAAAAAATAAATCACGTGGTAGAAATAAAAGTATAAAGAAAAAACGCGACGCTGAACCCGACATTGTCGACAGTACATTTGGAAAGATTGAGGAGGCTGTCAACCCAGTAGAGTACATAAATAATCTGTACCTCGCTATAATCCCTGCGACTAGGTATACATGCCACCTAAAAAAGATAAAACGGGAGAGGCGGGTAATTTTTGAAAAAGGCGATATTGTTAACTACAAAATATTGCTGAGTAAAAATCTAGTGTGTCTACTGGATGTATTGAATAAAAAAGAAATGTCTGAGAAGAAAAGTAGAAAAATTATCCTAAATCACTTCACACCTATTGATTTACGGCTGATGCGGTATGATGGATATGAAAACCTTTCACCCGATGGTAGCATGCTCCAGGAACTAGAGTTTATTCTATCTAACAGGGATAAACCCGAGAACTTTAACATGGATATTGTTAATATGGTGCACAACTATCGTATTTGTGTTCTACCTGTAAAAACTGCCATTAAAACTCTACTAGTTACCTCAACACCTTCATATGTATATTCTGGGAAACGGAAATCCGACCCTTACAAATTTTACTATCGCGACAGAGAAGAACAAGGAGTTACTTACTGGACGATGGACTGTCGAATGATTGACTTCTTTAATTCGGTGAGGGAAAGTATTATCCCATATCTCATCAAGGTCTTTCGTAAAAACTACTTAAAGGTCTTTAGCGACAATGTTTACAGAGAATGTTTCTTTGAAAATATGTCTGGTCTAGAGGGTGAATGTAAACAGATACTACAGAATTTGTTGTTTATGAGTTTACACAAAAAATTCCTAAAGATGATGCAGAATCTGGTAATGGAGAACAACTATAAAAATATGAAAACTACTGATAAACTCAACCTGAAAAACGATGACCCTATACCGGAAGATGTATTGGAAGACACACAGGAATATAATTGTAAGAAGTTATTTGACGATATTTCCCCCTTTCATCTGACCAAACTTGTTAACTCTATAGGATTTTATTAGAAATATACTATAAAATGAATAAAATATAGTACTATGTTTTATTACAAAAATGTCAGAACAAGATAAACAAATTTACGATCCCGTTCACGGTTTTATAACTATTACCCCGTTAATGAAAAGTATTATTGATACACCCGAGTTTCAACGACTGAGAGATTTGAAACAGTTGGGTGCTGTCCACTACGTATATCCAAGCGCTGTTCACACCAGATTTGAGCATAGTTTGGGTGTAAGTCATCTGGCTGGTATAATGACCGAATCACTTATTAAACGAACGTCATTACAGAATTCAAAACGTACTGTCGAATTAGTGAGAATTGCTGGGTTGGTCCATGATATTGGACACGGACCCTACAGTCATTTGTACGATACGAGAATAAGACATGCTTCTGAACCAGAGCATGAAGAGAGAGGCTGTACTATATTCTCCAATATGGTGCGTAAGTATAACTTATTACTTAGTGAAGAGGAGGTAATAATGATTATTAATATGATTGTACCACCGAGTCATCTATGTAATTATTGGTTGTATCAAATTGTTGCCAACAAACAGTGTCAGCTAGACGTTGATAAAATAGACTACATTGAGAGAGACTGTTTTCACACTGGCGTTAAATTCGGCGGGGAGTGGGGTCGCTTACTAACACAATGCGAAATTAAAAACGTAGAAGGCAATCATCAGATTGCGTGGCCAAAGAAATTAGAGTATGAAATATTTCAACTCTTTGCTACTCGCTACCGACTCCATCGACAAGTCTACAACCATCACACGGTCAAAGCATACGAATACTGTATAGCCAGTATACTTAGCGCTATTAAACAAAAAGGAGTCCCATTTTTGAACATGACGGACTCTGTCGTTACGTCTCGACTCACCGATGAATGGACAGAGTTGAGAAATAAAATAGATTACCGAGATATTCCAAAACTAGTTGGTGAAAAGGTTTTAAATATAGGTGAAACAATCAACGGACCCAATCCAGTTGTAGTCTCGAATCTTATTATTGAAAAAATTCCGATAGGTTTCTCATCTGGAGATGTCAACCCCCTAGAAAAGGTACCATTGTTTGATAAGGGTGGGAAAATATTAAGAATAGATCCGGAAATGAATCTGTGCTTCCCATCCACCCATCGAGAAGTTATTTTGAGGTGGTACAATACAGAACCTCTACTCCAAGAAGAAGCAATACACGAGTGGGCGAAAAAATATGAAAACTGAGTTGGTTACTTATATTTTAAAAAGTAAAACTGGTAAGTAAAAATGTCACACGGAAACAGATTCAAAAAATCAACTGCTAAAATGCGATGGAAATGGCGAAAGAAACGCGTAAGAAGACTTCAACGAAAAAGAAGAAAGATGAGAGCCAGAGCTAAATAATTAAATTACAAAAAATTTAATTACTTTATTATTCTACAAATACATCGCATTGAATGAAGTTCTGTCGTATCCTTTTTTCTTAAAAAATACATCGATAATTTCTTTTGTCAGAGTTACTGGGTAGTTCAGTTCTTCCGACGATTTAAGTCGAAAAGAAATCTTGAAGGGGAATTTAGCACACTTGACACCATTATTCACGAGGAAACTTATCTTGTTTACGACATTAGACAATCCCTGTTCCAATTCTCGAATACCTGAAACTCCTGGACTGACTTTTTCTACGAAAAATGCGGCTACCTCCTCCGACATTGTAATATCTCCATGATTTAACCCTGCATTTTTTAATATCTTTCTCATGGAGTATTTACGGATAATCTCCTGTTTCTCTTGTTTCTGATAGCCGGGTACTTTTATCTTATATAATCTGTCATTCAAGGCGCTATCTGTCGGTTCGCCATTCATCGAGTACACAAACCATAGATGGGAAAGGTCTACTTTTATCTCTCGGAGGTAACTGTCCTGAAACTCGTGATTTTGCTGTGGGTCAACGATGTGGAGTAAGCACGAGGTGATACCCTTGTTGTCAGCAATCTTCTCGAACTCATCCATGAAAAGGATACCATTTTTATACTTCATGGATGTGAGGCAGCGCACTATTTCTCCTGGACGAGAACCCACATAGCAGTAGTCATGTCCTTTGAGAAAATCAGCATCTCGAACTCCGCCAAAGGACATTTGTGAGAATGGTGTATCCAACACAGTCGCAAGTAGGCGAGCTATAGTAGTTTTTCCAGTCCCAGGTGGACCTATCAACCCTAGGGAGCATCCACGGACATGCGGATTTATAAGACGAGCATTAATAAATGTCAGTATCTGCTCCTTTACTTCAATCATCCCATACAATTCCTCATCAAGTCTTTCTGCTATCTTTTGAAGTGTTGCTGGGATATTTTCATACATGATATCTAGATTCTTAATTTTATCGTGTGGCATCCCAGTAGCCCAGTTAAGCCATGTTGTGAGTTTAGAGCGCTCATGGTCATCGGGTGAGAGTTTTTCCAATTCCTTATATTTGTTGTAAATAGCCAGACGATTTGAGGTACTGGTCTCTAGAGATAGAATGCGCTGCTCTATTGTCTCGTCCTGAGGCATTTCCAATTCCATCTCATCCTTTGTTTTTTTCAGTGCTTCCACCATTGATACGGATAGTTGGTCCTGTACTATCTTTTTTTGCTTGTATTTTTTCACCAATGCATTAATGTGGTCACGGAGTGCTAAATACTCCAACTTTGAGGGATGTCCCGCCATCCCTGCCGCTTCTAATTCTTTCATCGCCTCATACATCTCAATGAGTTTTACTCTATGCTCGTGTCCCACATTTTCCTGCAGCAACTTCATAAAATTCGGGGTTTTTTCGTGAATAGTAGCTATGACCTTTTCTAGATTCTCGGCTATTTCTGGGTCAGTTTCACCAATCATTCTTACTAAATCTTGGTAGTCAACGCTTAGCTCCCCCTCGTCATCAAACTCTAGAGATACACCATTCTCGATATCAATCTCATCATCATCGCTGTCATCAGACTCCATAATATGATGATTCAGGGCTGTCTCCAATAATTCATCTTCTTCCACATATCGCTCAGCTTTTTCGTCATCTGTTTCTTTTGTTTTATTCCCCGTTTTATTCCCCGTTTTATTCCCCGTAATCGTAATTTTTTCAGTCTCCTCCGTTTCTTTCTCTCCAGAGTCCTTTGTTTTTTTAGTAGGTGGTCGGTCAGTGTTATGTTCACCTTCCAACTCACGTTTTAAAGATCTTGTTAAAACCATTTATCTAAAAAGATTTCTCTTTTAATTATTTTTAGAGAATGAAACTTAAATAGACAAGAAATATTTGAAAAAATGGGTAAAATATTCAAAGCACAAACTTCCGAAGGATACACAATAAAAGTTCTAATCGACTTAATGCAAAATAATATTAAAACAGCGTGTTTGCTGGTAAATGAAGAGGGTATTAAACTAACCATGTTTGATAGTCATCGACGGGTTTGCTTTTCATTCAACCTGGACGCTGAGAACTTCCAAATATATAAGTTCAAACCAGTAAATTCATTGTATCTTGGATTAAATCTAAGTCATTTTTACAAGATGATAAAATCAATCAAGAAAAAGGATTCTATTATTTTGTTTATTTCGTCAGATGCACCCAATGATTTAGGTATCAAGGTTATTCCAAAGGAAAATAATAGAGTCACAACATCGTATATTAAAATTCAAAATATTCAAAATCTCGATGTAACTGTTCCAACTGACTATAAGAACCCTATCATTGTTCCGTCTAATGAATATCAGAAAATGTGTAAGGATATGGCCGTGATTAGTCAAGAGGTAGTTGTGAAAGCCAAGAAATACAGTATTCACTTCTTCGGCGATGCTGGTAGTGTCTATTCCCGAGAAGTATCATTTGGAGAGGTGGATACCGACAGTGAGGACGAGGATGAGGAAGATGTGGAAGATTATGAGGATGAATTTAACACGGAACAGTTGGTACGAATCGTTAAAATAGCAGGGCTCGGTAATAACATCCAATTGTTTGTCAAAAAAGACTTACCAATGATGTTTAGAACAAATATAGGAGGGTTGGGGAAGATTTCTATTTACGTTAAATCAAAATCACTTATTAGCGCGGACAATCGTCCAACAGGTGTTACACTAGCGTAGAATTTATATTCTACGTGCGAATCCACTATTCTGTCTCAAAAAACTACTATTATTGAGACCGACCCCTAACAACTGATGTTGCTGCGACATCGGAGGTTTCCTCTGACAATTAGGACAATCTACTGCCTTTCCAGACACAATAGTGGGCTGTTGCCAATCTATAGGTTTCGATGGTACTACTGCTACAACAGGTACTATTTCAGGAGGGTGTTCCACCATGTAGGCGGTTTTACCCAGTTTTTGAACTTCTCGGTATCTATTGATAGGTTTATAATGTACCGTATGGTTTCTCTTTGCTATGTCGTTTTCCAGATCTTGCAGCCATTGAAACATTTCAGCGTGAGTTTCAGGCAACGGTACTTTTTCTAGATATTGGGTATAATGTTCTCGACATGTATCGCATGGTAGCATTGGCCCCATCGACTTCAGAAACCTCTGAATATCTTTTGTTTTGCCCTTCTTAGCCAACGCAATATTGTATAAAAATTTCCATGCATTGGTTCCCCAGTGGCCACCCGTCATGTACAAATGGGGTCGTTTCGAGGAGCTACTGTTGAGGTCTCGACTTAATTGTCTAAAATCATATGACATTTTTATCTATCTTTCGTTTCTTAAAATAAGCTTTTTATGTTGTTATAGAAATGACTGAATATCTAAAGGAGTATCTTCTATCGGAGATTACCCAAAATACTTTTTTACGCTACACAAAAGCCTGCGAAAAACTAGTCACCACTGGCCATATTAATACACAACTGGTTGGAGTTCTGACACAGATAGTACCATCCGGAAGAATTGGCAATAAACATTACGCATTTATATGTGGAAAGAAATATACAGAGAGCATGCTATGCCAATTGTATAGCGGTGTTGAAATAGTATGTGAATTCTCAATACCTTACTGTGAGAAGCTATTGAGAAATATGAAACATCAATATCCCTCCTCATTTGTTATCCCTTTCACGGAAACACATGGTAAGAATCAATGTTGTATTTTTGGATATCTTGTATCTTATACCAATAATAGTATTGTGGGTGTTGGATTGGAAGCATCCTACTTTTTTACGAACAAGAACACATTGGATTTCTTTTCAAATAATACATCGGAACTTCCTGAAAAGAATATACAGGAGATAAAAAAGATGATGAGTACATTGTCTAGGGACTGTCAAAGTTGTATTGTTGGGTCGGTAGCAATACAACTGTTTAACAAAAATACCTGCTCCTCTTTTTTAACAACCGAAGTTTGGACAAAGAAAAATAATAAGATAGATTTAATTTTAGAAAAAATAAATACTACAAGAATAATTAAAATTATTAACAAAAAAGTAGAATGGTTCAAGAAATATTATTTTATCCCATCTCACGATATTACTGTAAAATGTGGAAGTGAAGTTACGATGTCTAATTTCTTTGAAAGAGAGGAGATATTTTGTTATTACAAGGGTGTGAAATTCTTGTACGCAGGTGGCGATAACTCCAACTCATCTATTAATGTGATAGAGCCTCTTATGATAAAAAGTAATTACTCGTGTAATTACAAGAGCAATTATAAACCATCCAAGAAGAACAGGGTAAATACAGTATGGGACCCAGCAAAAGAGTACACTGTTGATATTCATACCCATCACACATTGGAGGGACTAAAAGGTATGAGTAAAGGATACTGGATACTGGGTGTGGATGGAACATTTACGGTAATTAGAGCTGAACAGATGTATATACCATGGCTAGCGTCGGGGTTTATCGCTACAGGGGTGCTAGAGAAACAACGACAGGTATTTGTTATGTATCCCGCCAACAAATTTTCGGCTAAGTGGTCCACTGCTGACTATATAGTATCTCACCTGTTATCCCTCGATATTAAGAATATAAAACTATCGGGCTTCGAACAACAACCAATAAGTAAACCAACGATGAAAAATAATAGAAACACAATGAAAAAACCAAAGATGAAAAATAAAACTACTAGATTAATTAAGAAAAAAAATACTATTATACAAAATGAGCAAAAAAGAGATTGTCTTCCCGCATTTTTTACACTGCTGCCAGGAAACCACTGATTTGTACTGGAAATATATTTTCGAAGATTTATCATATGGCCGAGCACCTTATGGAGTCTATTTCACCAAAGGCTTTATGTGTTGTGGCTTCCGCGGCAAAGAGTTTAGCTACCGAGTAGACCCTAATAAACCAGTACCAGAACTGTACAGAGAGGTTAAACATATATTACAAACCAAATTAGACATTCAATCGGCAGATGACAGACTGAATAAAAGAGAGAAATTCGATAATAGCACACTTAATCACGCGTTGAACGAATGCAATGACTGGAATGATGTTAAGAGAAAGGAGGTAAGGTGTCTTCTACTGGAAAAGTTTATTCTTCTAGAAAGCGGAACTATGTCAAAAGCATCTCTCAAGAAAGCATACGCAACTCTCATGTTGGCTATTCAACTTAAGATCATTGTAAACGATGACATTACCCTTGAGAATGGAAATGTAATAAGTATAGAGAACTGGGATACCATAAACGATGATACCCTCAGTGGGTGGGATTTTGATAAAAAGAAGAAGCCGGAATCACATAATAATAAGAGAAAAGTTTCAACACTGTGGAAGAAATAATTTTATTAATTAATATAATAAAAATGGATAGTTCAACTCAAAATAATAGTTCAACTCAGATAAAAAAAACTAGCATATTTAGCTGGGCGCATATTATTATCGCAATATTAATAGCAGTTCTTATATATATAATTACAATCATACTTAAACCATCCCCAAAAACAAATGGAGGCGCTACAAGACCTCCAGGACCTTCCACAGCTAAACAATGTAAGAGTTATAAAGATTGTGAACCTGGTGGGTTGTGCGATAATGATAAATGTATCAACGATTTTATTCCGTACGGTACAAATCCCTTCGATACAAAAATCCAAGAAGGTAGATGGAGGGGTGGGGACGACTACACATTGGAAAAAATCAGGGCTGGCACTTCATTTTTCTTACGAGGTATGCGCGATGATAATACGTGGTGTTATTTATATATTGATGACGATGATAATCTATATAACGCGACTAGCGATGATAATACAACAATACCTGCTTCTCAATTTGTATTCACGGTACAAAAGTGTCCTGAAGGAACTACAGGTTTTGGCTCGAATTTGGGGTTTATACAAGGAAACGAAAAATCTACCGCAGTACAATGCGGTGTTGCGTGGACTATCTCAAACCACTGTCATACAGAAGGAAAAAACACAGAAGAAATGTGTAACGAAGATAGTTCATGGCAATTGTTTGAATTTGAAAATATGCCAACAGATTGGTTACCTGTAAAAAAACTCCCATCTATTATGGGTGGGAATTCCGGAAATGGTCTCCGTTCTCCCGCTCTTCAGATTTTGCTGAAGTATGACAACTATTTGATGTATATAGAAGATAATGAGATGTATACCGGTGCTGAAGACGATGGGAGAATAAATAAACCTACCAGGATGCTTTTCCAAGTTGCATTTGTAAATGACAATTCCAGTTTATAAATTTTCTATTGAATAAATGAGTAACTGGTTTAAGGTTTCTGGACAGGGATGTCCCGTAGCCCTGGGAGGTGTCCAATGCGATACCAACCTGGACTGTGCGCATGCCGCGCAACAACATAGATGTAGTAGTTTAAGCACCTCAAGTACCGGTCTGGGATGGACAGATAGCGGTGCTATACGTAGTTCCAGTGCTGGAAATCTTACGTGTCATCCTATTAGAAAAGTCTGTGAAATGTATAAGAATGGTAAAGATGCTGGACAGGCGTTTGATATAAAATATTTTACAACTATTTATAGTATTATACTAGTCATCACATTTCTAATTTCATTGATAGTTATGAAATTTGATTTCTTACTAGGGATGAGTATATTTTCTATCCCCATATTAATCATGGGATTTTACGTTCTATGGATACAAAAGTGTTGTCGTATAAAAAACGTTTCAATTTTAATACTATGGGATATACTCCTTCATTGGATTCCAGCGCTAATGCTCCTTGGATTTCTTATCTTTAAAAATCCCAAGATTAAGACAAAGAGGACATTTTGGGCTGGATACGGTATGGCTGCTATTTCTGGACTGGTTTACACCATTATAAAATACAATTCTCTAGAAAATATTTATAATACACCACGTTTATCACTTCTAGGCGGGTTTATATCAATATTACTGATAACAACTTTATTAGTCTACAAACGAGTAACTTAGACTGTTTGGATTATTTTATAAATTTATTTATAAAATACATGCTTTGAATTAATTATACAATAAAACACTTAATAATAAATGATAGAACTACTTATAAGGAATTTCTTTCAATATTTTCCTATAATTGTTATGGTAATTGCTGCAATTGCAGTTGTTGTTAATAAAGATAAATTATCCTTAAAAGATAATATAGGGAAGCAAACTTTACGTTACGTTGTGGGGGGGAATGGTATTTTCGCAGGAACATCTCATATATTTTTCCAGGGAATCGCATCAAAAAGTATAGGTTGGGATAAGAAGAAAGAAAAAGGATATAATGGATTTCAATATGAAATGGGGATAACTAACTACGCTTTAGCAGTATCCAGTATAATTGCTTCTACTGATAAATATTATAACACCCCCTACAGAGTAGCGGTTGTAACTTTTGTCAGTATAATTTATCTAGGTTCTGCTATAAATCATCTTAGAGAGGCTATCATCCACAAAAATTATAATATTCAAAATATAGGTCCATCTTTTATAAATGATATAATAACCCCTATCGTGTTACTGTTGACTTTGTAATTATTAAAAGTAGACTGGTTGTATTATTTTATAAATAAAATTTATAAAATACGGTTGTTCAGGTTTGTGCGTTGACTAACGTAGCGGATTACATACCCCTTTAATTATCGTATTTACTTATTCTCAAAACGGTATTTTGGTCTTTCTCTCCTTTCATTGCTTCCATCAACTCCTTCATTATCTTGTCGCTGTTCAAGATACCGTACTTTTTCAACACATCAGTCGCATCTTGCTCCTTCTCCTTCTTTTTCTTCCGCCCACGAGTTCCTTTCGTAATAACAGAGGTTCCTCGGTATTTTACACCCTTCTTCTCAGTTTTTTCTAAATATTCTATAATTTGGGTGTCGAGCTCCTTCTTACGCGTTAATAACTTTAATCGCTGCTTGTTCAGCCTCTTTATTTCATCGTTAACAGAACTTACTTCGGAAATCATTGATTTTATTTGACTCATTTTAAAACAGATATTTATCTTTAAGAATATTAAATGATAAGTAGTATACTAGAATTTATTAAAAATAAAACATTTCTTTCGTTAGTTATTGCATGTGTTATATTTATGTTTCTGTATTGGTTATTTATGGTCGACAAGTCAGGAGAAGGAACATGGGATAAGAAATTCCACTACGGTACTAAGGAACCAATTGGGACACAAAGAGCGTCGGGTGAGAGCAAGGGAGAGGCAGAATGCCGTTACGTGTTGGAAACCATTTTTAATCAAAAATTTGATAAGACCAGACCTAAATTTCTCTTCAACAACAAAACCGGCTCTAATATGGAGTTAGACATGTATAATCGCGAGTTAGGTATAGCATGTGAGTACAATGGAAAGCAACATTACATCTATACCCCATATTTCCATCGTGGGGGTATGTCGGACTTTACCGATCAACAAGCCAGAGATAAATTAAAACACCGAGTTTGTAGAAAGTTGGGTATTACCCTGTTAGTAATACCCTACACCGTCAAACTGGAAGATATCAGAGAAACTATAAAACAAGAATTGAATAAAAATGGTTTCAACATTTAATGTATAAAATAAAAATGTATTACTCCCTGCTTTTACTTCTACCGGTATATCTGACTTTTTACAAGTTAACACTCTCGGATACTCGCATAGGTGCTTACTATAGGTTAAAAAATGGAAAATGGAAAACCCTCAAAAATATGGTCGGCTCACAGTATGACAGTACTTATGATATTTACAGAGTAAGTCTGAAAACATTGTGCTCCTCCATCTACGATGATATAATATCATACTTTAACAATCGAGTTGTGAAAAAAGGTCGGAGGACATACGAGGTTACCTATTACATTGAAAATCAACGCTATCGTCTACCAATAAAAGTTCGTAGAGGTCCATCAAAATTTATCGATGCTATAAATGAGGAAGGTGCTAGTATTGTTCTCGACTTGAAGGAATACTGCTCACCTGACGGTTCCATGCATAATAAACTACTTACTCCTCGATATCTGGGACACTCAAAAATTATTATAGAAACACTAGATAATAAACTAACATTTAATGAAGATGATCCAATCATAATCTAAAATATATATTTCAAATATTATAAATGAATGAACCTTTATTCGGATCTCGTGAAAACAATTATAGACTCTTTTATCTATCTTCATGTGCTGCTGTAAGCAGTCTAGTAATTCTTATAGCAGTTACCTCATATACTGCTGGTACGGCTGCGCATATAGGTGTTTTAATGACTGACATGACAGAAGTTATTGGAGACCTAAGAATAATGTTACCGGAAGTGGAAGATTCTCTTAAATTACTAAAAACTATATGTACTCACGAAAATTTTACTAAAACATATGGGTATTTATGTAATTAGTAAAATTTGACTAAACCAATTATTATATCAAACAAGATTTAATAATTATTCACTCCTAATAAATATGACATCTCGAACTAAAAAAGACACCATTGGAGATTTGCTTGCGAAAAAACGGAAAACTGTTAAGCCTGCTAAAAAAAGTCTCAAAGATTTGCTTTCTAAGAAACGTATAACACAGAAGAAACGTAATGATATAACAACTATTAAGATAAAACCTATCAAAAAGAAAGGTAAAGCAACAAAGGTTACAATATCGATGCTTACCAATCATAAACAGATATTGAATGAAATGAATGAGTTTATCTACTCTCTCGTTGAACCTTATACGCGTGAAAGTTTTCTCGCCTCTCTCAATACATATAAAATCCAGTTGTCGACAAATAAGAAAGTTAATAATAGAATTAAATTTCAACTGATGAGAGAACTAGGAAAAATGGAGGACATCCTATCTAATTTACAGGATGAAAAATTAATAGAATGGATTGCAACCTATCAGAGGGAAAAGTCCAATCCCAGCAATAATCCAACTCGTATCGTGTACAATGATAGTGGAGAAGAAATTGGTATTAAGGTTCAAGACATATATCAAACTCTTAGAAATATAACCCAATCATCGCTCGAAACAGACACTAAAAATTTAATAGAGGCTGGTATATATATGTTACCCAGTGTCGAAGATTATCAAGGGGGCGACCCATCTACCGATGAGAAGTTATTGAAAACTATCAAAACACTCCTACTAAAAGTCAAAGACAGTATTGGAAATACTGCTAAGAAGGAAATGATAAACTTTCTTATTACTAATCCGGAGAAATTTATAAATGTTATATTTTGGATAAGAGAAAATCTTGGAAGCGACGATGAAGAAGTATGGGAATTTGTTGAAGAGTTAATCCCGTTTACCACCGGAACAACTATGCAATCGCAAAATCCACGTACAAATATAAATAAAAGTAAAACTACTTACCGCTGGATTGACTCTGCAGGTCAAAAAAAATCAACAGATATCTATAGCTCGGTTAGAAGTCGGCGGATGAATTATTCGGTTTCTCTCCAAAGTTTAATTTCTGAATTAGATAGGTCATCAAATTTAAATCGATTACATCTTCTTTCGGATGATGCCTTTAAAAAAATACACGACAGAGTAGGCGATATTCTAACAGAAGCACGTATCCCCCTAGAGCAGGCTAAGGCCATTGTAGAACTTAACAAGCAAAGTAATTTATTCCAGGAAATTGTTATGTATAACCAATTAAAAAATATACGTAAATTTTCAAAAAAGCCGCAAGGGGATACAGAGATAGAACTCCATAAAAAGATACGCGCACAACTTGACAGTATCAACTTTGATCATGACACCATCATTACTGATAATGCTACAATAACTATTGTTCGAATTACCGATATAAACGACGAGGATGATGTATACTACTCAGCATTTATATCGGCACCTGGGCAAGAACCACAATCCATGGATGTAAGAACGGGACAAGATGTAGGAAAGCGTCATGATAGAGGTATTGGTATCGATATTCATGGGAAAATTATTCGAAAGATGAACATGATTCAGTACTCATGGATTCCCTCATCTGTAGATGAACTGGAAGAGATACCAATAAATGAAATTCATAATCAGGAGAAAAAGGACATGATGGACACCATATTACGAGCCATACGCGGATATATGAGCACTGTACTTCGAAAATTTATGTGGAATCCCATTAATAAAAATCGCTACTTTGTTCGAGTTTTCAGAGAACATTATGTTAAAACATTTATTACTGAATTTGTCAGTAATGCCATTAAAAGTTCCCAGACAATCGGAGATCTACTTAATAAGGTATCAGAGTTCACAATTTTCTTTCATATGGATCCAATACCTGAAAATAGAAAAAATTTATTTATCATTACTAACATTACAGGTTCGTTGAACGGTCGAGAAAGTGGAGAGTACTTCCGCACTTCTGTTATTAACCGTCGGTTGACCCCTGAGAGTATTTTAGCAAATCCAATTGAAAACAAACTACCAATCATATTTCATGCTACTAATAATGCTGACGAGATGAGAGCATTATTAAACAGTGGTATACAGAAGGAAAAACAAGATATTATAATCAGTATTTTTATGATTCTGGATCCTGTAAAAGTAAAAGGACTAAGCGGTGGATTCCAGGAAGCAGTTCGTTTAAAATCGTGGGCTTCTAAATCTCGCCTAATTTCTGGACAATATGGTCTTGGAACGAAGTATGAACCTTATTGGGTAGAGGTACCACCTACAACTATAGCTACCGATATAAAAAATAAAACAGTAATTACCCATCTCTCATGTAATAATACAAGTGAAAACAGTGTTTTGTATATAGAAACATCAATTGACCCAACCACCAATCAAGAAATAAAATATGTCTATTGTTTTGATTTACTAACTTTATATGAAAATTTGATGAATAAAAATACTAAAAACATTCATTCAGGTAAAGAATTCAGAGAAGATTTTATTAGAGAAATTATGTCTAGTGTGACGGCTGGTAAGAAGGAATTGGAAGACAGTAATAATATGGTCAATATTGAAAAACAAAAGGCTTCTATTATAGCAATTCAACAGTGGTTTCATAAAATCCATGATAAAAAACCTGTAAAGTGGGATACTAATTCTAGATGGGCTACTGACTTTCTTCTAAACATCCCAGAAGTAAAGTCAGAGATAGAACGACTGGGGGATATAGAAAAGGCTGGTAATAAAGACATTGATGATGAAGCGAAGAAAATAATTGCTGATATGATAGCCATCGAAGAGATGAAGGAAGCAGCGCGTGAAAAACAAGCTAAAGCGTATAAAAACGGGAACGGTACACATAAACCAACTATTGTTGGTTATTCAGATTCGGACGATGAATCAGATTCCGAAGAAGATGATAATACGGAACTGGATATAGACGGGGGTGAAGACGGGGGTGAAGACGGGGAAACGTGGGCAGAAGAGGAGCAATTTAGTGATAACGAAAGTAATAGCGATAGTGATGCGGAACTGGTTATAAAAGATGACGATGACGGCGAAAACGAAAGTAATAGCGATAGTGATGTGGAACTGGTTATAAAAGATGATGACGGTGATAAGGATAAAATTTGCCATCATTGTAAAAAACAATGCGAGTCGGGTTTTAAAACAATTATTGACAACAATACCGGTATTACACATGTCGATGTTTGTGTTCCATGTTTTGAAGATATGACATTATAATAATTTAGATTTAAGTCAAATAATTTATATTATAAATGGAAAAAATTAGACTCAGTAGAAATAATGATGGGAAATTAATTTATAAAACATCTAGAGGTGGTAAAATGTGCGACATTACATCTGAAATACGTTCAAAAATAATAAATCTCGACCAAATGACTAAACGCCTACGACCTGTCTATAAAAGTTTATATATTATAAAACACAAAATAATTGTACCCTTGGCTCGACTAGAAGATAACAACATTGATATTATTTATCTTAGTAGACACAGTAAACACGCTATATTTGTACATCCAAACTCCGAAGTGTTCTGGAATGGAAAAAAGGTCTAAACTGGAATTCTTCTCAATAAAATGTATAACTCACACGGCATACTTGCATTCAAACAAACAGACACTGGAGAGTTACAATATTTAGTCACCCAGCGACGAGACTCTTTTGCCTTCATCCAACTACTTCGATTTTTTCATAAATGGAGTGATAAGGAGGTTCTAGATAAACTTACAGAAATCACCCAACAAGAGGCGTCTAGACTTTTTTTATTTTCTTTTGACGATATTTGGGAGGACCTGTACCTGGATAAAATCAATAAAACATTTATCACCGAGAGACACCGAGCTCGACAGAATTTCAATACTCTGAAATCGAGATACTCAACTGAGATTCAACTGAGTAAGACAAATATATGTGAATGGGGAATACCCAAAGGTAGGAGGAAGCCGCGGGAAACGGGGTTCGACTGTGCCTACCGCGAGTGGTATGAGGAAACTACTATCGATACAGAGAAGTTGTCAATTATAAATACCGAACCTTTTTACTATCATCTAGACTACGGCGCACGCCATGTATGTGTCGAGTGCTGGCTCTCTCGTATTTCTCCAACAACTCTCCCAGAGCAAACAACACACGTCCGTTCCTACGTCTCTGAAGAGGTGGGTCGGTTAGAATGGCGCTCATTAAATTCGTTGGAACACATCTTACCCATCTCTATCTTTGATATGCTGACAGGAGTTGAAGATTTCATCGTAGAACATTTAGTATAATTATATCTTTTCAAGGTATAATTATAGGATATTTAAAATACTGGTGGCCGCATAGATTCTGTCTGGTCGTATATTTCGTCGTTCCACTCGTAATTGGAAGCAATCAGATGGCCTTCAGCAAGTGTACCTGTTGCTTTTGGACATGAGGGATTACCACTACAGTCTTGGGAACACGTGGGATACGGTTTCATGTTAGAACCAATTGTTGTATATTCAAAGCGATACCCATTGGAGTACCTTTTTGGGCGACCGACTGTTCCCTTTGAGCAACAGAATTTAGAAAGGTTGGGGCATCCTAGTTCACTCTCCTGAACACATTGCCCACCCATTGTGGATTTGTTTTTACCACCGGCCATGCATACACAGTTACTACCACTGGCATCTGAGCAAAATTTCTTTTCCGGTGTAACATTAAAGTGGAAAGATTGAGCCATCGTTCCAGTTTCTCTTAAAGTTTTATATGACATTTTTATTAAATGTAATATAATTTTTCTATAATTTTAAAATATAGAAAAATGGTTAGAATTTAAAATACCAAATATTTTCGCTAGTCTACGTATTTGTATTATTTACAAATGCAAACTGGACTGCACAACTCAAATCATAGGTTGTCTCAGCAATCATTTCTATATAACCACCACTCTCTAACCCCATCAAGGAATTATCTTTATAATTTATTTGAATTAATGAGGAGAGTGACTTTTTAGTTTTTTTATCGGGTCCCACCAGATATGAATATCTTAGATCATTTTGGTTATTACTATCGGACCATCCATTATTTTCTAGGTCCATGTCTTTTATGGAAAAGTTTTGATAACTACCGGTGCTACAGGTACTAGTTGTGTTGTTAGACATATATGTACTACCATCAGTATTAATAAGGGACCAATTCCTAGATGTATCAGGCGCTCCATATACTGGCCACGCGATAATATTTCCACAAATGGAATCTTTATTAGTACCACAAGGAGGGGAACACACAATAAACTTAAATCCAGTTGTATAGTTTCCTGTGAAATCTGGATTAGGATTATTGTATACATAGTCACTCGAATTTCTGGTATAATACCAATATGTCCATGTCGGCTTCTCCCACATACTTCTCATAACAAATGAATCCCCAGCGCGAAGCTTATCTTTTGACTCATCAAAACCCAACCAGCAAGATTCATTTATATCACCTGGACCATCACCTGGATCTGTTGTGGTACACGTTGATGGTCCTGGTGATGGTGGTGATGGTGGTGATGGTGGTGATGGTGGTGATGGACCTGGTGATGGTGGTGATGGACCTGGTGATGGTGGTGATGGACCAGGTGTTCCTCCAGGTGTAGTTGGACTACCACTGTTTTTATTTTTACTTCGAATATAAATAAATATTATTCCCCCAATTATAAGTATTACTAGAAAAATACCCATAATGATAGTTTTTTTACTGTTGTTAGATGTTTTTATGTCTGTGTTAGTATTCATTTTATATAATAATGTAAAAATAATTTGTAAATACAATAATTGATTAATGTCAGTAATATAATATTTAGTATAAATGAACAATAAAAATATAGTAGATTCCATCCAAAAATTTAATTCAGAATGTTTAGACACAATATTAACACATAAACCCATGGTGTTAGCGGATGTTTTACCACAGCTAGCGATTGAATTAGCCGATACTGGTTCAGATATTGGTTCTCGGTTAAAAAATATTAAATTATATTCAACTATTGGGTTGCTAATGCTAGAAAAGGATAAAACGTGTCTAGTTACTCTCACACCCGGTGACCAGATTTTAAGAGATAATTCTTTTTATCGAGATTTGATATCTCTGATGAATACTAACGCTTTCAAGACATTCCGAACTAATCACATGACAAAAGATATCCAAGCATCGCTTATCTATTTTGAATTGTATGAGATGTTGGGAAATTTTTACACTAAAAAAACGGGTGTCGATATCCCTGACGATATAGGGGTCGAGTTGTTAAAAACTATAATGGATAAAAAAAAATACCGTGGACCACTCGTTCGCGTATTGAGGAGATACATCGATAAAGGTGGTGGAAATCGTGACAAACTCTACATTAAGTTATCAGAAATAATGTTTACACATAGTGAAGAGGTATTAGTCCTTGATAACCGATAAACCTCCGCTTCCAACCATAGTTTTGTTCATTATAGGTGATACAATGTTGTACATCAAAAAATCGAGGGGAGCACTAAGATTGTTGTAGACTTGTTCAATGAATGAAATATGTGTATCCATCTTGTTACACGATGTAGATATGGTATCTAGGCGGTCTTCCATCGCTTCTAACCGTTTTAGTATAACTCTGAGTATATTAGTTACGTCATCTGAATTTATTTTTTCTGTCATTTATTGGAGGGAAAATGAATTTATTTATGAAAAAATAAAAAGATAGGATGAATATCATACAAACAAATTGTGCAAAAATGCTCAATGCTAGAAAGTATAATAATGTGGAGATTCAGGAGGAGGAAAACACAATAACAGCTACCGACGCGTCTGGGAAGAATATAATGGTCTTGATTTTAGAGGACGATAGACTAAACATTAACACGGTAAAAAGTAGTATATCTACCTTTATCGACAACGATATTGATATAGGGATTTTACTTCACAATGGTGACCCGACATCGTCGGCTAAGAAGACATTGACAAATCTCGACAGTAGTGGTCGTATTAAAATTTCTATTTTTCCAATTGAGAACTTTAGATACTGTATTACTGACCATCGACTCGTCTTTCCACACAGTCGTCTTAAAAAAGACGATGCGGCCAAAATAAAAAAGACATACGACGCTTCAAAACTACCAATCCTCATGTCTTCCGACGTTATTGCTCGTTACTACAATTTCAAGCCTGGTGAGATTATTTCGATATTGCGAAGAGACAACACAATTTCTTACAGAATTGTAAAATAAAATAAATCATATAATAAATAATGAAACGGACAAAATCTCTAACACATAGTCAAGGACTATATACCCACCACATTGTTTTCCTAGTATTTATGGGGATATTAATATTATCAAGCATAATAATAGCTATTTATGAGGCATTTCTAAAAAAACCAGATCCGCCAAAACAGTCCTACTATAATTGAAATTTACAATTTTAAAGTTAACATTCTTGGAATGTTGATTGATCCAATCTTTTTTGACTATAATATATCTAGTCAGAAATATTATTACCATCAAACATTAATATATTTTTTTTCTTAATAATAAATGAATAAGAAAAAAAATGTTCCAAGTGGAAAAAAATTACCATACGATCCGATAAAAATTTTTATCGGTATAATAATAATAATAATTATAGGAACAGGTATTACATTTATTATACTACGACTTAATTCTAACAGTGATTATCCATCTCCATCTCCATCACCGGGACCAAAACCATCACCAAAACCATCACCAAAACCATCACCAAACCCATCACCATCACCACCGCCACCAGGACCAGTTTGTAACGACGATACTGATTGTCGTGGTTCATATTGTAATAACGGTCCAGGCCATAACCCCCCGTATTCATGTCATGGAGGACCACCACCACCACCATCGCCATCACCACCGCCATCACCACCGCCATCACCACCCGTGTCAACATGTGGTGTAAATGATGGTGATAATAGTCCTGAGTGTACAACTAAAGCTGGTAAGGACTCTAGTAGTCTTCATTGTTCAGTATGTAAATATGGTTGGTACAATAATAATGGGTCTGCTCGATGCTGTTCCAACGAGCAACATGCTAACCAGGGAACTACTGGTATGTCATGTATTATGACTTGTCTTGGGCAGGACATCAAGGGAACCCATACTGTTGGCTGCGTAAACGAATACTATGGTGGATTAGTATTCCCAACCGATGCTTGTCCTAAACCTAATAGGAGTGTTAAGTGTGATACAAGAGCAAACGAGGTTGATAATTGTAGTTTTTGCGATCTTGGGTATCGTCGACCATCCTTGGCCCTTGATGACTGGTGTTGCTCGGAGAAGGATGTTGCAATTGGGGATTGTAAGACATCGTGTAAAAATAAATGCGTGTACGGTTCCACCTCTGGAAAATGTCCGTATTATTCTAACAAAGATTGCCCCGCATAATTATAATTTTATATTAATTACTATAAAAATTTTATAGTAATTTGGTCTTCCTACTTCCTAACAGCACCTCCAAATTTATCTTTCAAACTTTGGAGTGTTTGGTCGATTAAGAAAGAGGGCTTGGTTGGGATATATTTTGTTGCTATCTCCTGAAAGAATACGTACTCAATGATACCGATAAACCCAAACAATAAGATATTCTCTAGTAAAATCTGACCTACAGGTATTCTCTTGCGGCATGAAACTTTTAATACTGCCCATATAGCCAGGAATCCCATCGATAATGAAATGAGTACAATGATAGCAGATAAAATAGGGGTTCGGTTGCGGTATACAGTTGCCTCATCTGGTCGATTGTAATACTCAATCATAGTATTAAACACATGACTATTGTCCATAGTCGAAAGAACTGACTGTAGTCCAGCCCCGCCATTATCCAATAATGGTGGTATGTTTGTATCTATTTGACTTTTTATTTGTTGTGTTAATTCTGTTGTTTCCAAGGGAGCTATGACATACACAAAAAAAATTAGCAAGATACTAAGTAAGATTATTACATGAACAAAAATATCGACAATTAATAAGTCCGTTGGTTTTGGTTCTAATTGTATCTTCATCTTTTTCTTTCTTTTTAAAAATATTATCAATAATAATATTTTCTTATGTCATTTTATTCTTTTTCGCTGTCTGAATCATCTAGTGCTAAAAAAGGATTTCGATGTTCACTTATTTTTTCACAACCTGTCTCTGGTTCCACGACAGGTTGTGATGACTGTCGATAACTAATCCTTTTCCGTATTATCGGTAATTTCCTTGTAGGTACTAATATCTCTTTCTTTATCAATGTTTGCGTTGTCTCTCCTTTTAATTTCACATATATTTTGTATGTACTATCGGTGCGTACATGAATAAATGTTTTACCTTTTCTGGGCTCGAATAGTACTATATTATTTTCTCTCGTCTTTTTCTGTTTCCCAAAAAATTCGATATCCATCCAGATGTATCCCCTGTTCGAAGGCATCGTTAGAATATTTTTTGTGATAAACCCTGGTACACTATCAAAGGTAGCGTCAACAGTACCAAGTTTACGTTTAACATTTTTTAACAACTCTAGATTTTCTAAGAACGATTTATCACCATCTGGTTTATCTACACGCAGTCTTTTGGCGAGTAAGTGTAGAAAGCCTGCTTCAAGTATTTCAGTGGTTGATTCGGAATGAAACTCAATAAACTCCTCGAAAATTTTCTTCAAACTAGTAGATTTTTTAGGATAAATTATATTAAACTGGGTAATGACAAATTCAAGTGTAGTAGACATTTTTCTAACAACTTGCTATGCTTAAGTCAAATACTTCCCTCGCCGTAAATTGTCTACCCTTCACCATCTTGGTAACGAGTTCAAGAATATGCCCTTTTAATACGTCTATCGGTAATTTTGCATTAAGTATCGCTTTACAGATTGTCGGGTCCGTATTTAACCATTCTTCGTGTCGGTCGTGGATGGTCTGTAGATATTCCAAACTCACAGACGCTTCCTCTGATCTGTTTCTTGTATTAAGACGCTCTTTGCACAATTCGGGTGGGCATTGGAGGTATACAATAGAACTCGGCAAATTTGGGATACATTTAGGTATCATCCAGGTAAACCAGTCATTATACAGTAGCCATTCAATCTCGGTCATTATTCCCTGCTTGTAGCAGTTGGTGGCGAAAATTTCTTTGTCTGCAAAGACGGATCGCTCGACGAATATAATATCAGCGGTCATATCAATGGCGTCAAACATTCTTGCACGTGATAAGAATGCATAACTTTGAAAACTATAGGCGTAGCGCTTCATGTCAGAATAGAAGAGGTCGAGTAGATTTTTTCCCGTGGAGTCTTTTAGATTTTGCCATGTATCGACTGGTTCAAAAATACATTGAATATTCAGGGTGGTTTCAGCCTCGGCCAAAGCATTTAAAATTGTGCTTTTACCAACCGCAATGTTTCCTTCAATAAAAATAATTTGGGGGCTCATTTTTTTATTTATTATAATTTAGTAATTGTAAATCACTTTGACGAAATTGATTTTTCTCCTACCATGTGCTAAAATGTCAAGCATGTCATCAGAAACCCAAGTTATGAGCATTCTAGAAAAGTATTTTAAAACCAAAGGATTTATCGCCCATCAGATTTCCTCCTACAACCACATGATTCAGCACTCCCTTCAGGAGATTGTTGGTGAAGAGTCCGTTATCGATGTGGAAGTTAAACCTAATGTCAAGTATCGAGTCGAATTCGGACAAGTACACATTGGTAAACCACAAGTTATTGAAGAAGATAGAACAGTAAGAAATCTTTACCCAGCCGAGTCAAGGTTGAGAAACGATACCTACAACTCAGCGATAGCTCTAGATATCGTCACCTTTCTTACAATCGATGGTGTAATGAAGGAAACCAAAACGATCGACAAGTATATTATTGGACATATCCCAGTCATGGTGAATTCCAGCAAATGTAATTTGTACGGGTTGTCGAAACAAGAGAAAATAGCAGCAGGTGAGTGCCCGGAAGATGAAGGTGGTTACTTCATTATCGGTGGTAAAGAAAGGGTTCTCATCACGCAGGAACGCGCGGCTTACAACATGATTGGGGTTCACAAGCAAAAAGCACAGTCCAAGTACTCGTATGTATCAGAAGTACGTTCTATGTCTGACACGACCGGACACTCCGTACTGGTTCAAGCAAAAATCTCCAAGAATAATCGTGGTATCTGCTTCTCATTGCCCTACATCAATTACGAAATCCCGGTCGGGGTAGTGTTCAAGGCATTGGGTTTTGAAGTGCGAGATTTTCCCTATCTACTCGGTGTTTCTCTGCATACTCGTAAATTTTTCAAAGTTATTTACGAAGAAATGGGTATCGCAACTCAGGGAGAAGCGTTGGAATTTATCGGGAAGCATGCGATGCATGTCATTCAACAAGACAAACGAGCGGCTTACGCATCTCAAATTTTAGAGAATGAAATTTTTCCACACATGGGTGTTATTACTCATTCATTGGAGCGTGCCATGTTCTTGGGCGCCTTGGTTAAAAAACTACTTGAGACGGCTAGTGAAAGTGGTATTAGACCATGCGATGACCGTGATAATATCGCAAACAAAAGATTCGAAGTAGCGGGTGTTCTTGTCAGTAGTCTTTTCCGGTCCTTATTCAAACGGTTGGTGCGTTCAGTTACACCTCTTGTTCAAAAACGACCTGACATTACTATAGCATTGAGTCGTTTCAATACAGTTACTACCGGCTTTCGTAGTTGTTTTGCAACTGGAAAATGGGGAGTTCAGAAGAATTCTTATGTGAGACAAGGTGTTTCTCAAGTGTTGAGTCGGTTGACATTGGGAGCCTTTCGTTCGCATCTTCGACGCATTGTTATCCCTATTGGAAAGGAGGGGAAAAATACACAGATTCGCCAACTTCACGGTTCGCAAATCTTTTTCATCTGTCTGTTTGAAACACCAGAGGGACATGCGAGTGGTATCGTCAAGAACTTCTCCATGACATGTGAAGTAACCAATGGTATTAACGGGTCTCTTGCTCGCGAAGTCATTGAAAAAGTGGGCGGTATCATCGCAGTTGTCGACATTGGAGATGATATCAGTATTTTGGCTGACGCTGTGCGTATTTATTTGAATGGAAATATTATTGGTATCACCGAAGACCCAACCCTTATTTGTACTACACTACGCGACCTTCGAGACAAAAGACATATCCCACATGAAGCCAGCATTTCTTACGACGACATCGACCAAGAAATTCATATTGCCACGGACTCTGGGAGGTTGATTCGTCCATTATTTTCTCTGGATTCTGGAAATAAATTAAATGTGATTGATCCAGACACAACGTGGTATGAAATGGTGGATGAAGGGATTATTAAGTATCGCGATGCCGCGGAGTTGGAGAACATGGTGATTGCGATGGAGCCCGAGAATTTGGCGTCGACTACCGAGTATGATTTACTGGAAATTCATCCCTCCATGATGATGGGAGTCTGCGCCTCTATCATTCCCTTTCCAGACCATAGTCAATCTCCGAGAAATTGTTACCAATGTCTCGAAAAAACAACCCCGATACTTATGTCAAATGGGGAGTATAAACAAATTCAACATGTAAAAGTTGGAGAACAAGTAGTATCTGTTGATCCTAAAACAATGAATCGTAAAATAACTACGGTTATTAATCAGTATGTTAAACCTACCAATAAAGAGATGTTCAAACTGGAAACAATTACTGGGAGAAATATTGTATGCACCTATGATCATCCCATATTGAGCACAACTAAAACAGATACTGTACCACGATGGGTACAGGCGAGCAAATTAACTGATGATCATCTAGTAGCAGTGTGTCCAGAGTTGAAATATTACACCCATGAAAACGATGTGGAAAAAACAATTCTTACAGTTGATATGTTTACACAAAAATTATTATCAAGTGGTGTCAAAGAGTCATTGGTTAGACTCCATTGTGATAAACTACAACTAGTGGGTTTATTACCACTAAAAAATTCACACCCGCACCTTCCACTTATTGCGGGGATTATTGGATTTTTAATGACAGATGGTTCATCGGGTATTTACAGCAGTACACCCCAGATTCAACTATCTTTCGGGTCAGAAAAAGGTAGTAAAAGCTTTATGAAAGATGTTTCAACATTGGGGTTCTCTACAAACAAGTGTGTTTATCACAGAAGTGAAGTGCACCCAAATGAGTGGCATAGTGTGTGGCAAACTATTTATAATAATGAAGTTGCTTCACTTTTTATTTCATTGGGCGTACTTCTTGGTAAGAAAACTACCCAGCACCAGAATAAATTGTTGTCATGGATAAAACATGGATCGATGGCGGTAAAAAGGTCTTTTCTGAGTGCGTTTCAAGGCGGTGATGGATGCAAAATTAGATGCAATAAATTGAAGGGTAGAAAATCTCCAAACTATGTACTAAATGTCACAATGAAACAAAAAGAGGAGCAGTATAAAGATAGTTTGGTAAACTACATGACTGACGTGAAACATATGTTTGAAGAGTTCGGGATTGTCGTCAAACGTATTCATCAAGCACGTGTACGTGGAAAACCACATATGTTTAATGTTGGCTTAGTATTTGAATGCTCCAGGGATAATATTATGAATTATTATGAAAACATTGGTTACAAATACGACCATTATAAAACTGAAGAAAGTTTACCCGTATATGAATATCTTAAATACCAGAAAACGGTATTAGAAAAAACTAGTATGAAAAGACTATCGAATAATTTTATCTCGTATCAAGAATGGCTTGACATGACAATTAGTGTTAATAATTCTATCTTTGTTCCAGTAAATATCACCCACCATGAAAATGTAATAATTTCAGATATCACTGTCGATGACGATGTTCATAGTTTTATCA